>Ga0265293_10000068_pt1 | contig 226307 bp, 202 predicted proteins | sample Munlanlewell138R_FD_192505 | JGI IMG/M metagenome (GOLD analysis project Ga0265293, IMG submission 192505) | Leachate microbial communities from a municipal landfill in Southern Ontario, Canada - Leachate well 138R | ecosystem: Engineered > Solid waste > Landfill > Unclassified | place... | reverse complement strand
CGGGAAGATCAGGCAGCGGCCCACGAGCGGCTGCCTGGGCAGCAACAGTACGCTTCTTCTTCATTGGCATATCCATGGTTTTTAACCCTCATGATATGCCTCACCCACAAAATTACGGATAGGCTCGCGCCAGTCTTCACTGGCACCCCTCTCAACCTTCTCTCAAAACCGCCACACCACCCGCATCGTGGCCCCATACGCCCGCAATCCACGCCCAGATTCACCTTCGACACCCAGTCGCCACTGCCCGTGCTTGCCCAAAGGCATGGTCACGTCCGTCCCGAACTGCCATGCCTGACGCACCGGCGTCAGTCCCTGCGCCACAAAACCGTTGCGTGCCGGATCATGCACATAATGCAGCTGCAGGGCGGGGTTGGTATTGCCGCTGTGGTGCCGCCAGGCAACACGCGCATGAAGCTGCGCTTCGCCCACGGACATTGCAGCGTTCAGACCCAGACGCACCGTCTGCAGCTGTTGTCGTCTGGCCTGCGTGTGGATGGCCAGCACGTAGCCGCTTTCCGTCAGTGCCGGCATGCGGCTTGCCGTCCATGCCCACTCCGCCCAGGGGGTCAGCACCACTGGCCATGAAGATACCAGTGGCCAGGCGACGCGGGCAAACACCTGATGGCTGTTCCAACGGCTGTTCAGACGCGCGGGCGTCGCCGGGTCGATCAGAGCAATGGGGCGCTGGCTGCGTACATGGTGGCGGTGCACACCGCCGCCCAGCGTCAGCTGCGGGCCCTCATCCCGGCCCAGCTGGGCATACAGCCCGGCGTGTACGCTGTCCGCACGCGCCGTCACGGTAGCGGTTGTTGCTGTGCTGCCGCTGAAGCGGCTGTGCGAGGCACCCAGCACCGCGCCCATGCGCAGGCCCGGCCGCAGTTCACCCTGCACACCCAGGAAAAGCCCGCCGCTGCGTGCTTGCGCCCGTAGCTTGCCATTCCCATCGTGTTCCCGATGACGGCGGTGATGGCCGAATCCCTGGAGCCAGAAGCCGTCGGGCTGTGCTTGCGCATGCCATACGGCTTTGCGCAGAAAGCGGCTGTCTTCCGTCAGCAGGTTCTGTACCGTCGCGAGCCAGCCCTCATGCTGCTGCGGCCGGTACGGGCGCGGGGCAGCGGGAGTGGCGGGTGCAGACGGCGCAGCGGTTTCCGTTTCCGGCAGGACTTCGGGTTCCGGTTCCGTCTCGCTTGCGGGCGGTGTTTCCGGTGGCGTCGGTGATGGTGTCTCTGCGGGTGCCTCCGATGGTGCTTCCGGTAACACCTCCTGTTCCTCGGGCGGCCCCGGAGGCAGGGCGTTATCCCGGGGGGGTTCCACGGGCTCCTTCGGAGTATCGGGTGCTGGCGGTGTTTCCGGCGCGGCGGGTGTACGGGGCCGCTCCGGTGCCGTCCACGTCGGCCAGCGGCGCTCGCGCTTCGGGCGCGTCTGAGTGCCGTTCTCCGGTTCGTCGGTTTCCGGCTCGGGAATTTCCGGTTCAGGCAGCTCCGGCTCTGGCAATTCCGGTTCCGGCCCATCCGGCGCCGGCACTTCAGGCTCCGGTGTCGTCAGCGGCGCCAGGGTGAGCCACACGCTGTCGTCTGTGTAGTGCAGGCCGGGCGTCAGCCAGGGGATGGCCGCCTCCACCGTATCGAAACGCGCTTCGCCCAGACCGGCATTGGCCTGCAGGATGCGATACTCGCTGACCTGCACCCAGTCTTCGGGCAGGCCCTGGGGCAGGGCAAGCACAGTGCCGGCCAGGCTTACCGCGCCCTGGTCCACCACCACGCGGTCGCTCGCGCCGTCGGGCCAGGCACGCACCGCCAGCGTGCTGCCGGGCGCCACGCTCAGGCCCCGGCTGATGCTCAGCGTTCCCGCAAGGCTGCCGCCCGGCGCCCAGTAGGCGCCCGTGCCCACCGTCAGCCGCCCGGTGCGCCCGGTGCCGCGCAACACGGTGCCCGCGCCCAGGCTGATGGTGCCGGCAAAAAAGCCGTCCAGCGTCAGCTGCCCCTGGGCCACGTCCAGCCCCGTCTCGGGCCAGACCGCCATGCCGGCAAACTCCAGCGTGCCCGCGCCCTGCTTCACCAGCAGGCCTTCGCCGTCCACATCCCCCACATGGCGGGCGCTGCCCTGGTCCACACGCCAATATACGGTATTGTCTGCGGTGTCGCCTGTGATTTCGTTGGCGCCGGGCTGTAGCGACAACAGGTTCTGGATGACGGCACCGTCGCCATAGCTCAGCGTCGTCCCCACCTGTGCCTGCAATACGCGATAGTAGGGCCCCAGCGGCAGCAGGCCTTCCAGGTGTAGCGTGCCTTCACGCAGCAGGGTGTTGCGCTCGAAGTCCGGACTTTCCCCGGCCAGCTCCAGCCGGCCGGGCCCGTCCTTGATCAGGCCGATGCCGCCCAGGGGGGTGGTGATTTCGCCTTCCAGCCGCAGGCGTACGCCGTCGGCCACCACCAGGCTCAGCGGCAGCGTGGCGTTGACGGGCGTGCTCCAGGTGGCGGTTTCATCAAAGAACAGCGTCCCGCCCGCACTCCAGTCGGGCTCGGCCTGTGCCAGTCCGGTGCAGGGCATAACGGCCATGGCCAGTGCAATGCCGCCGGGTCCGGCCGGTAGCGTGTACCGCAACAATGCGCAAGATGTCTTCCTGTTTATCATGATTCTTATCCTTATGGTGTGTTTGGTCACATTATTGTGACAAGACGTACTATTGCCCAAAAAGGATAAAAAAACACCTGTCAGAAGTACGGGGTTTTGGTCATGGCCCGATGCTGCGGATTTCCCTGCTTCTGGTGCTTCTCGCCGACCCAGTGCAGAAAATTCATCGAATATCGCTTTTCGGTGAATATCGTCTCGTTTTTCTGTCACGTTACACAGGGTTTTGACAAATATTTAACCCGTCGCGTCGGTATAATATTTTCAGGTGCCGGGGTTTCCCGCACCGGCATACGATGCTGTATGCCCTTGTATTGACATGATTAACAGGGTGGACGAATGAAGAAGTACTTTGCAATGCTGGCCATGGGCGCCATGATGTCGACGGCGGTGGCGGCCGATTTTCCGGGCCGTGAGACCGTGACCATCAATCTGGGCTTTCCCGCCGGCGGCGGCATGGATGTCATGACGCGCATCATCCAGCGCCAGGTGGAGGAAATCCTCGGCAATACCGTCATCATCGATTACCGTCCGGGTGCGGGCGGCAACATCGCGTCCAACTTTGTCGCCAAGGCCAAGCCCACCGGGCACACGCTGCTGGTGGGCACGGCGGCCACGCACGGCATCAACGATGCCCTGTACAAGGACCTGACGTTTGACGTCGAGGCCGACTTTACGCCCATCGCCAAGTTTGTCGATGCGCCCAACGTGCTGGTGATCAACCCCTCGGCCGTGAACGCTGACAACATCGAGGACTTCGCCAAAGAGGTCAAGGCCAATCCCGGCAAGTATTCGTATGCCTCCAGCGGCTATGGCACCAGCGGCCACCTGGCCACGGCGGACGTCTTTGCGCGCATGGGGCTTGAAGTGGAGCACGTGCCGTTCAAGGGCGGCCCGGATGCCATGCTGTCCCTGCTGCGCGGCGAGGTCTGCTGCTTCCTGACGCAGGTGCAGGTGGCCCTGTCGCAACTCAAGAACGAGCAGATCAAGGCCGTGGCCGTTACCACTAAGGATCGCGTGAGCGCCCTGCCGGATGTGCCCACCATGTCCGAGACGGTGCTGCCGGATTACGAGAACTCGCTGTGGTTCGGCCTGTTTGGCCCGGCGGGCATGGATGCCGCCGTTGTGGATACGCTGAGCTCGGCCGTGGGCGAGGCGCTGAAGCAGGACAGCGTGGTGAAGGATCTTGAGGCGCTGGGCAATGTGGTCAGCTACCAGGATGCCGCCACTTTCAAGGAAACCGTCAAGAACGATCGCATCCGCTGGACCAAGATCGTCAACGACATCGGCGTGAAGATCGAGTGAGCACGCCGTCTGATTCCTTCCTCTACCTGTCTTCGGAACAGGTGGCCGGCCTCGACATTTCGCCCGAGGCCGTGACGGAGGCGGTTGAAAACGTCTTCTTGGGCTGGCACGAGGGCGACGTGCTGCAACAGCCCAAGATCAACATTCCGCCGCGGCCCAAATATATTTCCGAAGCGCTGCTGGCGGTGGACAACCGTACGGAACATGCCGCCGTGAAGTGGGTGAGCGTATCACCGGACAATGCCGCCCTGGGCCTGCCCAATGTGCAGTCCATGGTCTTGTACAGTGAAACGCGCCACGGCCGCCCCCTGGCGCTGATGGACGGCACCTGGCTCACGGGCGTCAGAACGGCGGCCTGCTCCGTCATCGGCGCCAAGTATCTGGCCGTGCCCAGGCCCTACAGCCTGGGCCTGATCGGCGCCGGCTATCAGGCGCGCATGCATCTGGATTTTCTGCGCGCGCAGTTCCCCAGCCTTGACCAGGTGACCGCGTATTCCGGGGGCAGTGACTCGGCACACCGCTTCCGCGAGTATGCGGAAAGCCAGGGTATCGCCGCCAGTGTGGCCAGTGCCGCCAGGGATGCGGTGGCGCACCAGGATATTGTGGTGTCCATGATACCGCCGGGCAAGAGCGACCGCTTTCTGGATCCGCGCTGGCTTTCCCGGGGCAGCTATGTGGCGTCGGTGGACCTGGGCCGCCCCTGGGGTGAGGAACACTGGCCGGAGGTGTTCGACATCACGGCCACGGATGATCCCGAACAGAGCCGCAAGTGGATAGGCCTGGGCAAGATGCTGGACCCCGGTGAATTCGACACCGACCTGGGGCGGCTGGTGGCGGGCGGCCGAAACGCCCGCCTGACGACGGTACAGAATACGGCCTTGCTGTTTGCCGGTGTGGGCATTGCCGACATCGCCGTGGCGAAGCTGGTTTTTGACAAGGCGCAGGAGCAGGGCGTGGGCGTGTCTCTGCCGCTCTGAGGTCTTTCTGCGACGTGTACGGTACAACTTTATCAAAAGGAAATAATGGCATGACAGCACACAAGCGTTTTGAAGCAGTGGTCAGGGGCGAGTCCGTGGACCGCGTTCCCGTGACCACCTGGGTGCATTTTCTTTCGGACCACCTGACGGGCGAGGAAACGGCCTGGCTGCACGAGCGCTTCCAGGAGGCCTACGACTGGGACATCATCAAGGTGATGGGCGATTACCGCTATCCCGTACCCGAGGGCATGTACGCCCTGAACGACCCGAAGACGCTGCTCGAGATGCGCCCCCTGTCCATGGACGAGCCCTGCTTCCGGCTGCAGCTGGATTGCCTGAAGCGTCTCCAGGACAGCATCGGCAAGCACGCGCCGCTCATCGATACGGGCTTTGATCCCTACCAGTCCATCGTGCGCAACATCGGGCGCAACCAGCAGGACGCCCTGTGGAAGTACAAGAAGGAAACGCTGCAGGCGCTGGAAGTGGTCTGCGAGACGATCTGCAACTACGTCCAGGAACTGAAGAAGCTGGGCGTGGAAGGCTATTTCTACTCGATGAACTCCTGCATCCCCGACGGCTTCCCGCGCGGCGTGTCCGACGAGGTCTACGAGACTTTCCTGCGGCCTTTCGACCTGCGCGTGCTGCGAGCCTCCGAAGGGCTGGTGCGCGTGCTGCACGTTCACGGCACGGGCCTGCGCCGGGACCGCCTGAAGGATTATCCGTTCGAGGTGATCAACCTGTCGGATCGCGCCGAGCACAATCCTTCGCTGCGCGAGCTGCGCAGCTGGACGGACAAGTGCATCATGGGCGGTCTGGATGAAACCACGTTTGCCGATATTTCGCTGGCCACCATGGCCGCGGAAATCGATCAGGCCGTCAGCGACGCCGGCGAAGGCGGCTTCATCCTGGCGCCGGGCTGCACCCTGCAGTCCTACACCCCCCGGCGCAGCCTGGACTTCCTGCGCAGCTATACGCGCCGCTAGGCGACGGCGCAGTCCGCACGTTTAGTCCACACCCCGCGCCGTGGCATTGCGGCGCTGGTCGGCCACGCCGATGAGGCGGCCGTCGGGCTCGAGGGAGATGCCCTTGACCGAACCGAAGAAGGGCGTGCCGGCTGCGGCACGCGCCAGTTCGGACCCGGCGCCGGCCAGGCCGTCCACCGTCGCCTGCGCCAGCGTGGATTCGGCCAGCAGCTCGCCGGCCAGGCCCATGGACCAGCGGGGCGCATCAATGGCCGCCTGCAGATCGGCGCCGTCTTCCACCAGCGCCTGGATGACCTGGGCCAGGGTCAGCGTTTGTCCCGGCCCGCCGGGTGTGGACAGGGCGTGGCGCAGGCGGCCGTCGCGAAATACCAGGGCGGGGCACAGGGTGTGCGCGGGACGCTTGCGCGGGCCCACGGCGTTGGGGTGGCCGGCCTCGGTGTTGAAGCCCGCCAGGCGGTTGTTGAGCAGGATGCCGGTGGCGGGGTCGGTAAGGCCGCTGCCGAAGGCGTAATACACGCTCTGGATGATGATGACGGCATTGCCTTCATGATCGGCCACGCTGATGACGGCCGTACCGCCCCGGTTGCCGGGCCGGCCCGCGCCGGCCTTGCGCAGACGGGCCAGGCCTTGCGGGCCCAGCAGTGCTGCGGCGGGTTCCGTGCCATGGCGCGGGTCCGGATCGGCCACCGCACGCGCGCCCACACTGAAAGCGGCCTGGGCCGCGCGGATGAGGCGCAGCAGGCGGGCGACGGCGGGGTCCGTAGGGGTTTCATGATCGGCAGCATCAACGGCAAAATCGGCACCGGCGCTGTCTTCGAGCGCCATCAGCTGCAGGAGCAGGTACAGGCCATAGGAGTTGGGCGGCATGGCGAAGACGCGATGGCCCTGATAGCCCACGCTCAGCGGCGTCACCCATAATGGTGCGTAGGCGGCCATGTCGTCGGCGCGCAACAGGCCGCCGCGGGCCTCGACGGTGGCGCACAGGCGCTGCGCGATGTCGCCGCGATAGAAAGCCGCGCTGCCCTCGCGGGCGATGGTTTCCAGCGTCTGTGCCAGCGCAGTCTGCACCAGCGGCGCGCCCGCCGTCAGGGGTGCGCCGCCGGGCAGGAAAAGGCTGCGGCTGCCCGGATCATCCGCGAGCAGGGCCTGATGCAGCGCCGTGGCGCGGGCCAGCACGGTGGATGCGGGCACACCCTCGCGTGCCAGGGTGATGGCGGGTGCCAGTATCTCGGCCCAGGGCAGGCGCCCCAGACGTTCATGCAAGGCCTGCCAGCCGCCCACCATGCCGGGCACGTTGCCGCTGTGCGCACCCTGGGGCGTGATGCCGTCGGCAAAATGCGCCGGCGTGGCCAGTGCGGGTGAAAATCCCGAGGCGTTCAGGCCCAGCACTTCGCCCGTGTGCGCGTCATGCGCGAGGATGAAGGCATCGCCGCCCAGCCCGCAGGCCTGGGGCAGGGCAACGCTGAGTGCCGCCGCCCCGGTCAGGGCCGCATCGGCGATGCTGCCGCCCTGTTCCAGACAGCGGGCGGCGGCTTCGGTGGCCGCTTCGTGGCCCGAGACCACCATGGCGCGATGGGCGCTTGTGGTTTTCGTGGAATGCCCCATGTTGCGTTCTCCTGATACGGGTAAACCCCGAGATTAATAACAATTGACCCCGGACAGTTGACCCCGGCGTGGGAAACAAGGATGATTCTCTATATTGAGAATTCCCTGAAACGATAATTGCAGATGATAGCGGATTCGCGCGCCCGGCAACATGGGGCGGATGCAGGCGCTCATGCGCTTGTTCATGATGTGCTGATCGTGGGCGGCGGCGTTGCCGGTCTGTCGCTGGCATGGCGCCTGGCGGGCGCCTTGCGCTGTGTGCTCGTCGAAGCCGAAGCGCAGCCCGGCTACCATGCCTCGGGCCGCTCGGCCGCCATGTTCATGGAAACTTATGGTACCCCCACCATACAGGCCTTGACGCGTGCGGGGCGGGCTTTCTTCACCGCCCCGCCGGCCGGATTCACCGACGCCCCCCTGCTGGCGGCGCGCGGTGTGCTCTACCTGGTGCGCGAAGACCAGCGCCGCCTGCGCGACGAGACCCTGGCCCGCTTGCAGGCGGTTAACGCGCCGTTTCGCGAATGCGACGCCGAGGCCGTGTGCGCCCGCGTCCCCTGCATCCGTCGCGACGGCCTGGTGGGCGCCATCGAGGAGCCCGATGCCAGTGATGTGGATGTTCACGCCTTGCTGCAGGGGTTTTTGCGCGGCGTGCGTGCCCAGGCACAAACGCAATCACAAAGCACGTTGCGCTTCGGCGTGAAAGTGGTGAGCGCGCAACGGGTCCAGGGGGTCTGGCAGGTGGCCTTGTCGGACGGGACAACGGTGTGCGCGCGCCGGGTCGTGAATGCCGCCGGCGCCTGGGCCCAGGAACTCGCCTGTCTCTTCGGCGGCGTGGACGCCGGCCTGCAGCCCATGCGGCGCAGCGCGTTTACTTTTCCGCCCGAGCGCGAGGGCCGGGACCCGCCTTTGGCGGCGCACGCCATCCGTGACTGGCCGGCCGTGGTCGGCATCGACGAGTCGTTCTACTTCAAGCCCGATGCCGGCCAGTTGCTGGGCTCGCCGGCCAACGCAGACCCGGTGGCGCCCCACGATGTTGTTGCGGAGGAGCTGGATGTGGCCCTGGGTATTGCGCGCATCGCGCAGGCGACGGATTTGCGCATCCGCCGGCCGCGACACACCTGGGCCGGCCTGCGCACGTTTGCGCGCGACGGCGAATTTGTGATCGGCCCGGACCCGCACAGCGCCGGATTCTTCTGGCTCGCCGGCCAGGGGGGCTACGGCATCCAGACGGCGGCCGGCGCCTCGCTGCTGGCGCGCAACCTGTTGCTGGATGAAGCCCTGGATGACAGCCTGATCGTCCAGGGCGTTGATCCCGAACGCGTGTCTCCCGCCCGTTTTTCTTCCGCCCGTGTTACCGGAACTGTGTCATGAGATTGTTTTCCGCATCCTTGTCAACCGAGACGAATACCTTCTCGCCCCTGCCCACGGGCCTGAATGCCTTTCATGATCGCGGCTATTACCGCGCGGGCGAGCACCCCGATCGCATGCTGCAGTTTTCCGGGCCCTTGTGGGCGGCGCGCGAGCGCGCCCGCGCCCAGGGCTGGACGCTCATCGAAGGCACGGTGGCCGGGGCCACGCCGGCCGGCCTGACCACCCGCCATGCCTACGAGACGCTGCGCGACGAGATTCTGGCGGATCTGCGCGCTGCCGGGCCGGTGGATGTGGTGCTGCTGGGCCTGCACGGTGCCATGGTGGCCGACGGCTACGAGGATTGCGAAGGCGACCTGATTGCGCGCGTGCGCGCCCTGGTCGGGCCGGCCGTCGTGATCGGTGCCGAGCTGGACCCGCATTGCCACATGACGGCCGAGATGCGGGAAAACGCCGATTTTCTGGTGTGCTTCAAGGAATACCCGCATACGGACATCTACGAGCGCGCCGTGGATCTGGTGGACTTGTGCGTGGCGAAGGCCCAGGGCCGCATCCGGCCCGTGCATGCCCTTTTCGATTGCGAGATGATTGCTATCATGCATACCAGCCGCGAGCCCATGCGCAGCTTTGTCGATCGCATCCAGCGCCTGGAGCGGGAAGACCCGGATGTGCTCTCGATTTCCATCGTCCACGGCTTTCCCTGGGGCGATGTGCCCGGTATGGGCAGCAAGGTGCTGGTATATACGGATGACAAGCCGGAGCACGCCGCGCAGCTGGCGCAAATGCTGGGCGAGGAGATCATCGGCTTTCGGGATGCGCTGCAGCCGGCATCGCCCACCATCGCCGAGGCGGTGGCGCAGGCGCGCGCGCGGGATGCCTGGCCCGCCGTGCTGGCGGATTCGGCCGACAATGCCGGCGGCGGCGCGGCCAGCGATTCCACCGGTGTGCTGCGCCATTTCATCACGCACGGCGTGCGCGATGCCGTCATCGGCCCGTTCTGGGATCCGGGTGCGGTGGCGCTGTGCCGGAACGCCGGCGAGGGCGCCGTGCTCCCCTTGCGCGTGGGCGGCAAGGTGTCACCCGCCTCGGGTGATCCCGTCGACGTGCGCTGCCGCGTGGTCTGCCTGCGCGAAAACGCCTTCATGACCGGGCTGTCGAATACGCCGTCCTGCCTGGGCGATGTGGCCGTCATCGATGTGGACGGCGTGCAGGTCGTGATGACCACCATACGCAACCAGGCGGTGGGGCGCGACCTGTTCACCCAGTTCGGCATCGATCTGGCGGCGCAGCGCTTCATCGTCGTGAAGTCCTCCCAGCATTTCCACGCCGACTTTTCCAAAGTGGCCGCCCAGGTGATCTACCTGAGCACGCCGGGTTCGGTCACCGCTGATCTCGACAGCCTGCCTTTCACCCGCATCGTCTACCCCAAGTGGCCGCTGACGCCGCCGGCATCCTGAATTTTTTCTCACTGCATCAAAGGTGATTCCCATGAATGATTTGCTCTCCCGTGCAAGCCGGCACCGCCTGCTGGCCACCCTGCTGGGCAGCCTGCTGCTGTCGCTGGGCGCGTCCGCCGGGGCGGACACGACGCTGCGCGTGACCCCCCATGCCGACCTGAAGACACTGGACCCGCTGTTCACCACGGCCTACATCACGCGCGATCACGGCTATATGGTGTTTGACACCCTGTTCAGCCCCGACAGCAAGGGCGAGCCGCGCCCGCAGATGGTGGACACCTGGACACAATCCGAAGACGGTATGGCCTGGACCTTCACCTTGCGCGAGGGCCTGAAGTTCAGCGACGGCACCGCGGTGCGCGCCGAGGACTGCGTGGCCTCGCTGCATCGCTGGGCGCAGAAGGACACCCTGGGGCGCCTGATGATGCAGGCCGGCGCCCGGGTGGCGGTGGTGGATGAGCGGACCTTCTCCATCACCCTGGAAAAGCCTTTCGGCCTGGTGCTGGCCGCCCTGTCCAAGCCCTCGGGCATGCCGCTGTTCATCATGCCAAAGCGGCTGGCCGAGACCGATCCGGCCACGCCCGTCACGGAAATGGTGGGTTCCGGCCCCTATCTCTTCATCAAGGACGAGTGGGTGCCGGGCAGCAAGGTGGTGTACCGGAAAAACCCGGATTACACGCCGCGCAGCGAGGCCGCCGACGGCCTGGCGGGCGGCAAGGTGGCGAAGGTGGACCGCGTGGAATGGGTGATTATCCCGGATGCCAACACGGCGGTGTCGGCCCTGCAGAATGGCGAGATCGACATGCTGGAGCGCGTGGCGCCGGACTTCCTGCCCATGCTCGAGCACAATGCCGACATTGCGCTCACGCCCACGGTGCCCACCCAGGGCATGGCCATCCTCAACCATATTCATCCGCCGTTCAATGATGCCCGGCTGCGCCAGGCCGTGTATCACCTGATCAACCAGGAGGAGACGCTGGCCGCAACGGGTTACAGCGGGGTCTATCGCAACGATTACTGCCCGTCGATGTATACCTGCGACTCCCCTTATGCGACGGATGCGGGCTCTGCTCCCTACCAGAAGACGGATATGGAGAAAGCGCGCCGGCTGCTGGCCGAGGCCGGCTACCAGGGTGAGACTGTGGTCTTCCTGCACGCGACCGACAACGTGCGCGCCCCGGCGGATCTGGTGATTGCCCGCGCCATGGAAAAAGCCGGCTTCAAGGTTGACCTGCAGGCCATGGACTGGGCGTCGGTGGCCAGCCGCCGCCTGAAGAAGGACAAGCCCGAAGATGGCGGCTGGAACGTCTTCCTGACCCAGGGCGGCTTCTTTGATGCGAGCACGCCGGTGGTCAATCCCTGGCTGTCTGCGCCTTGCGGCAACAGCCTGCCGGGCTGGCCCTGCGACGAACGCCTGGACGAGTTGCGCAACCAGTGGATTGCAGAAGGCGATGCCGACAAGAGCAAGGCCCTGGCCGCCGCTCTGCAGGAACGTGCCTACGAAACCGTACCCTATGTGATGTGGGGCGAGTTCAAGCCGGTGATTGCCACGCGCGGCCTGCGCAACACCGAGCTCATGAAGACGGGCATTCCCGTGATGTGGAATGTGGAAAAATAAGCCTTGCCCGCGCCCCGGGGGCGCGGCGGCGGTACGGGGCTGAGGCGTACCCATGCAGTCACACATGCGGTATTACGTGCTGCGCCGTCTGGCGGCCACCATTCCCGTGATTGCGGTGGTGGCCGTGCTGGCCTTCATGCTGGTGCACCTGACGCCGGGCGATCCGGCCGCCATCATTGCCGGTGACAATGCCACGGTGGAGGATGTGGCCCGCATTCGCGCGGCCATGGGGCTGGACCGGCCCTTGCCCGAGCAGTTCCTGGGCTGGACCTGGCAGGTGCTGCGCGGTGATCTGGGCATATCGACATCGACGAATGTGCCCGTGATCACGCTGATCTACCAGCGCATGGGCCCCAGCCTGTCCATTGCCGCCTTCACCATTGTGTTTGCCGTGATGCTGGCCATTCCCCTGGGCGTGGCCGCCGCCTGGAAAGCGGGCACCTGGGTGGATCGCCTGGCCATGCTGGGCTCGGTGCTGGGCTTTTCCATTCCCGTGTTCCTGATCGGCTACGGCCTGGTCTACGGCCTGTCGGTGAAGCTGGGCTGGCTGCCGGTGCAGGGCTATCGGCCGCTGTCCGAAGGCCTGGTGCCGTATCTGCGCCACCTGGTGCTGCCCTGTGTGTCGCTGGGCCTGGTCTATATGGCGCTGCTCACGCGCATGACGCGCGCCACCATGCTGGAAGCGCTCTCGGAAGATTACGTGCGCACGGCGCGTGCCAAGGGCTTGCTGGCGCACCAGATCATCTGGCATGCGCTCAAGAACGCCGCCAATCCCATCGTGACGACCATCGGCGTGGGCATTGCCATGCTCATCGGCGGCGTGGTCGTGACCGAGACCGTGTTTGCCATTCCCGGCCTGGGGCGGCTGACCGTGGATGCAGTGCTGCGCCACGACTACCCCGTCATCCAGGGCGTGCTGCTGGTGGCCTCGGGGGCCTATGTCTTCATCAATCTGCTGGTGGATCTGAGCTACCGGCTGTTCGATCCCCGCGTTCAGGGCTAGTGGATATTCATGTCGACAAACACTCCGGCGATGCGTGACTGGTCCTGGGCCCTGCGCGAGCAGCCCGGCATGGGGCTGGGCATGGTGGTGCTGGTAGTGCTGGCGGTGGTGGCGCTGCTGGCGCCCTGGCTGTCCGCTTTCGATCCCAACGAGCTGGATCCGCTGGCGCGCATGAAGCCGCCTTCGGGCGCGCACTGGTTCGGCACCGACGCCCTGGGCCGCGATCTGTTCACGCGCGTGGTCTGGGGGGCGCGGGTGTCGCTCATCGTGGGCCTGGCCGTGTCGGCCGTCAGCATGGTGCTGGGTGTGGTGATCGGCATGCTGGCGGGTTATTTTCGTGTGCTGGATCGCATCGTCATGCGCATCATGGACGGCCTGATGGCCATTCCCAACATCCTGCTGGCCATTGCCCTGATGTCGGCATTTCGCGGCGGGCTGGGCACGGTCATCGTCGCCATCGTGATTCCCGAGGTGCCGCGCGTGGTGCGCCTGGTGCGCGGCCTGGTGCTGGGGCTGCGCAATCAGGCCTACATCGAGGCCGCCGTCGCCATGGGCTCGCGCACGCCCAAGATCCTGTTCATGCACATCCTGCCCAACCTGATTGCGCCGCTGATGGTGCAGGCCACTTTCATTGCCGCGTCGGCCATCATCACCGAGGCGGCGCTGAGCTTTCTGGGGGTGGGCATTCCGCCGCAGACGCCCAGCTGGGGCAATATCATTTCCGAAGGGCGCAATTTCCTGTCCATCGCATTTCACATCATCCTGTTCCCGGGCATCTTCCTGGCGGTGACCATACTGGCGGTCAATCTGGTGGGTGACGGGCTGCGCGATATGCTCGACCCCAAACTGGCGCGGCGGCTATGAGCAAAGCATCGGCACCGGCCACGCTGGCGGTGGAAAACCTGACCGTGCATTTTGAAGGGCGGGGCCGCAGCGTGGTGGCCGTGCATGATTTGTCTTTCACGGTCAGGCCGGGCGAAACCCTGGGCATTGTGGGCGAATCGGGCTGCGGCAAGAGCGTCACCTCGCTGGCCGTCATGCGCCTGCTGGCCCCGTCGGCACGCATTGTGTCGGGCCGCGTGCGCTTCGAGGGCGAGGACTTGCTGGGCCTGTCCGAAAAGCGCATGCGCGCGATTCGCGGCAACGCCATCTCCATGATCTTCCAGGAGCCCATGACTTCGCTCAATCCGGTGTTCACGGTGGGCCGCCAGATTGCGGAATCCATCATGCGCCACCAGGGTAAATCGCGCCGCGACGCGCTGCAGGATGCGCGTGGGCTGCTGGATCTGGTGCAGGTGCCGGACGCCGGCAAGCGCCTGGGCAGTTATCCGCATGAGCTGTCCGGCGGCATGCGCCAGCGCGTCATGATTGCCATTGCGCTCGCCTGCCGCCCGCGCCTGCTGATTGCCGACGAGCCCACAACCGCCCTGGACGTGACCATACAGGCGCAGATCCTGCGCATCCTGAACGATGTGCAGGCGCAGCTGGGGACGGCCATCATGTTCATCACCCACGATCTGGGCGTTGTGGCCGAAACCTGCGATCGCGTGCTGGTGATGTACGCCGGCAACAAGGTGGAGGAAGGCCGTGTGGATGCCGTGCTGCACGATGCATTGCACCCCTACACGCGGGCCCTTATCCAGGCGCTGCCTTCGGCCGGCGAGGTCGGCGAGGTCGGGGTGGAGCGGCCGGGCGCCGGCCCGGGCCGGCTCGCCGAGCTGCCCGGCATTGTGCCGGTGATGACGCCGGCGGCGCGCGGCTGTGCCTTCGCGTCGCGTTGCCCCAGGGCCATCCCCGACTGTGCCACGCCGGCCCTGCCCCGGCCGCTGGACGCCGGCGATGGCCACCGGTTCTGGTGCCGTCCCGGGGTGCAGGATGCCCCCGCTGCAACGCCGCAGGAGATTTGCCATGAATGAGCGCGTGCCGGCGCGGCCGGCGGTGTTGGCGGATGCGCCGCTGCAGCTTGAAGTGGAGTCGCTGAGCAAGCGTTTCCAGATTGCCACCCCCCGGGGCGGAAAGGCCAGTTTGAACGCGGTGAACGCGGTATCGTTTGCGGTGCGCCGCGGCGAGACTTTCAGCATCGTGGGTGAATCCGGCTGCGGCAAGTCAACGCTGGGGCGTTGTGTGGCGCGCCTGCTTGAACCGTCGGAAGGCCGCGTGCGCTTCGAGGGCGAGGACATCAGCGCGCTGCGCGGCGAGCGCCTGCGCACGCTGCGCCGGCGCATCCAGTTTATTTTCCAGGATCCGTATTCGTCCATGAATCCGCGCCTGCGCGTGCGACGCGTTCTGGCCGAACCGCTGCGCAACTTCGGCATGGACGGCGCCGCCATCGACGCGCGCCTGAAAGCGCTGCTCGCGCTGGTGAGCATGGGGGCGGATGCGCTCGACAAATACCCGCACCAGTTTTCCGGCGGCCAGCGCCAGCGCCTGGTGATTGCGCGCGCACTGGCCCTGGAGCCCGACTTCATCGTCTGCGACGAGCCCGTGTCCGCGCTCGACGTCTCCGTCCAGGCGCAGGTCATCAACCTGCTTGTGGACTTGCAGGCCCGCCTGGGGCTGACCTACCTGTTCATTTCGCACGATCTGAGTGTGGTGCGTCACCTGAGCCATCGTGTGGCTGTCATGTATCTGGGCCGCATTGTCGAGGAGGGGACGCGTGACGAGGTTTTCAACAATCCGAAACATCCGTATACTCAGGCCTTGCTCGCGGCGGTGCCGCGCTTCTCGCGCGGGGCGCGCGCCCGGCCGCGCAGTGCGCCGCTGACCGGCGAAATTCCGAGCCCGCTTTCGCCGCCCTCGGGTTGCGCGTTCCGTACGCGCTGCCCGCTGGCCCGGCCGGTCTGCGCGCAGGAAGCACCGCCTTTGCAGGTCTTCAGCGACAGTCACTACTCGCGCTGCCACTTCCGCTAGGCAGGCGGGACCAGGAGGCATCATGCACAGCAAGCCGGTGGCCGCGTTGCCGATGACGGTTTCCAGGGAAACGGTCGGCCGGCGGCTGCGCGCCATCCGGCGCCGCAAGAAGCTGACGCTGAAGGCCTTGTCCGCCCTGTGTGGCGTGCCGGTATCCACGCTGTCCAAGACGGAGCTGGGCCAGGCCAGCCTGAACTATGACAAGCTCATGGCCATCGCCCATGCCCTGGAGGTGGAAGTGCCGGTGCTCCTGCAGAGCTCCTCGCAGGCGGCCCATCGCCATGCGCTCGAAGCCCGGGCGGTCAAGTCGCGTCTGGCGGATCATGATGATTACGCCACGCAGAACTACGCCCACACGTTCCTGTTCAGCGAGATCAGCGGCAAGGCGATGACGCCCATCGTGGCCACGGTGCACTCGCGCGATGTGACCGAGTTCAGCGAGTTTGTGCGCCACCCCGGCCATGAATTCGCCTATGTGCTGTCGGGCGCGGTGCGCATCGTCTTTGAAGATGGCCGGGTGCTGGATCTGGAGGCGCAGGAGGTGGCGTACTTCGACAGTGCCGTGGGCCATGTCTACCTGTCACGCAGCGCAGCGCCGGCGCGCGTGCTTGCCGTGTGCAGCGACTGGCGGCCCTCGCCGGCCTCATCGGTCTCGCCCACCTGACCCGTACGCCGTTTGTTGTTTTTATTCAACACCATGGCAACACTCCCCATGTGTTGACAATAATCAATACCGTTTTGTGCCGGCGCAGTCACAATGCAGCCAGCAGCCGAATGCCGGACGGCTGCCGACGGTTTTACTGACGATGCACAAAATGAAAACTATTTGCTGGATTCCGTGGGGTGTGGCGCTGGTTGCCACGGTGTTGCAAGGCAGCGCAATGGCGCAGGCACCTGCGGTTCCCCAGGATGTACGCGTACTGGATACCGTGGTCGTCAAGGCGCTGAAAGAGGAGTTGACGCTGGAAGAGACGGCCGCCAGTGTGGCCCATTTCGACGCGCAGGCCATCGAGCGCAGCAACGCCGCCACCCTGGGCGATCTTTTTCGCTATGAGCCGGGGGTAAGTGTGGAAGAGGGGCCCACCGGTGCGCTCAATGATGTGCGCATTCGCGGCATTGGTGCCGACCGGGTGCTGCTGCTGATCGATGATGTGCCGCTGCCGCCCGGTTACGAGTTCAGCCGCGATGTGTCCCTGAGCCGGAATTTCTTCGACCTGGATGCCATGAAGACGGTGGATGTAGTGAAGAGCCCGCTGTCCACCCTCTACGGGGGCAGCGCCCTGGCGGGCGGCGTATTCATGCGCACCAAGGATCCCGAGGACTTCATCCAGCCGGGCGAGCGCTTCGGGGGCGAGGCCCGCGTGGGCTGGCAGACGGATGTGCGCGAGCGTCTGGCGGGCCTGACGGTGGCCGGCCACCTGAGCGAGGACTTGTCGGCCTTTGTGCGCGTGACCCAGCGTCGCGGTCACGAGCGCGCCAACCATGCGGGCCGGGGCGGCGGGCACGATCAGCCGGGCCTGGCGCGCGACAGGCCCAACCCGGCCGATGCGCGCATGAGCAATGTACTGACCAAGTGGGTGTACAACGCCGGCACCGACCACCGCTTCAGCCTGAGCTACGAGCGCTTCAGAAGCCATGTGGATGAGGACCTGCGCTCGGAGCTGGGGCCGGGCAAGCTCATGCCCAATATCGTGCCCGTGCCGCCGCTGTTTCCGTTCGAGCAGGTGGATTACCGCACGCGCAACATCAATTACCGTCAGCAGTGGGCCCTGCGCCATGACTTCGAGCGCCCCACCTGGCTGTTCGACCAGGGCTTCTGGCAGCTTGACCACCAGCGCAATGAAAGCATCCAGGAAAGCGACGAAATCCGCCTGACCGGTGCCATGCCGCCCATTCCCGGCATTGCCGGCCAGCTGCGCCACCGCACGCGCGAGGCGCGTTACCGCCATCGCAGCACGGGCCTGATGGCCGGCATGAACAAGACCGTGGATACGGCAGCCGGTATCAGCCATCATTTCAGCCACGGCTTCAGCCTGCGTCGCACGCGCACCCATACCTGGCGCGGCGGCGACAGCATTGATCTGGGGACGGGCCTTTCGGTCGAGAACGAGACGCTGCCCAACCAGGGCGAGCCCGATTCCACCGTGACCGAGGCCGGCGTCTACCTGCAGGATCGCATGGTCTTCGGAGACGGGAAGGTGGAGCTGGTGGCCGGCCTGCGCTATGACCACTATCGCCTGTCACCTGAAAAGGGCGGCCTCTACGAAACCGCCAACCCCATGGCCCTGCCGCCTTCGAGCGTGCGCGCCGGCCGCCTGTCCAGGCGGCTGGCCCTGCTCTACCATCCGGCCGACGGGCACACGGTATTCGCGCATTACTCCGAGGGCTTCAAGGCCCCGGCGTTCAACGATGTGAACACCACCTATGTGAATGACGCCTTCCGGGTGATTCGCGAAGCCAACCCCGAGCTCGTGCCCGAGACCAGCCGTATGGTGGAAGTGGGCTGGAACTACCGCGATGACCGCCGCCGGCTCTCGCTTGTGGGCTTTCACACGCGGTATCGCAACTTCATCGAATTCCGGCCCATTGGCACCAATGCCCTGGGCTATACCGTGTCCCAGACCGTCAATCTGGATCGCAGCCGGATTCACGGGCTGGAGCTCAAGGGCGGCTACGACCTGGTGGGCCTGACACCGCGCGGCGTGCTGGGCCTGAACCTGGCGGCCGCCTGGGCGCGCGGGCGCGATCTGGACACGCGCGAGCCCATAGACAGCGTCGACCCCCTGACCGTTAGCGCGGGCGTGAACTGGCGTGACGACGAGCGCTGGTTCCTGGAGGCGCGCCTGAAGGCCGTGGCCCCCAAGCGCGCCCGCGACATCTCGCAGACCCTGAAGAACCAGGGCGTGACGCGCACGCCGGGTTACGCCACGGTCGATCTTTTTGGCGAGTACCGGCCGCATCGCTCGGTCATCATCAACGCCGGCGTCTACAACCTGCTCGACCGCAAGTACTGGATCTGGAGTCAGCGCCAGCGGTTGAACGCAGACGCCGTCCATCGTCATACACAGCCCGGCATTCATGCCAGCCTGTCGTTGAAATATCTGTTCTGAGGTTTGCCATGCACGCCAGGAACAGCCTCACTCTAACCATGCAACAGGAGAAATCCACATGAAGCTGAAAAGAAGTTGGTGGCTCGGCTTGCCTCTGGCACTGATGTGCGCCACGGGCATGGCGGCAGAAACCACTCATGCACAGGGCGCCAAAGCCTACCAGGCCCAGTGTGCCGCCTGCCACCAGGCCGAAGGGCAGGGGCTGACGGGTGCCTTTCCCCCGCTTGCGGATTCGGACTACCTGAAGGCGCTCGCGCCCGATGAGCTCGTATCGCAGATTCTGAACGGCCTGACGGGCGAGATCACCGTCAACGGCGTGGTCTACAACAGCATCATGCCGCCCATGCCGCAAATCAACGATGAAGACGTTGCCGGCATCGTCAACTTCGTCTACGCCAAGTGGACGGACGTCAAGTCCGACGTCACGGCGGCCGACGTGGCCACCCGCCGCGGCCAGAACGGCGCGGCAGTGGCGGCGGTCGCAACGGCCGGCCAGCCGCTGGATCTGGATGACCAGCAGGTGACGCGCGCCATGGAGATCTACTTCCAGCGCTGCGCCGGCTGTCACGGCGTGCTGCGCAAGGGCGCCACGGGCAAGCCGCTCACGCCCGACATCGCCCAGGAGAAGGGCTTCGATTACCTGAAGTCGCTCATCACCTATGGCTCGCCGGCCGGCATGCCCAACTGGGGTACTTCGGGCGATCTGACCGAAGACGAGATCGACCTGATGACGAGCTACCTGTTCCTGGAGCCGCCGCAGCCGCCCGAGTGGGGCCTGCCGCAGATGCTCGAGACCTGGAAGGTCCTCATCCCCGAGGATCAGCGCCCCACGAGCAAGCAGAACAATTACAACATCGAGAACATCTTCTCGGTCACGCTGCGTGATTCGGGCCAGGTGGCCCTGATCGACGGCGACACCAAGGAGATCATCAGCATCATCGAAACCGGCTACGCGGTACACATCTCGCGCTTGTCGCACTCGGGACGCTACATCTACGTCATCGGCCGCGATGCCAAGGTCGACCTGATCGACCTGTGGATGGAAAAGCCCGATCGCGTGGCGGAAATCAAGGTGGGCCTGGAAGCCCGTTCGGTGGAAACCTCCAAGTTCAAGGGCTATGAGGACAAGCTCGCGATTGCCGGAAGCTACTGGCCGCCGCAGTTCGTCATCATGGACGGCCCCTCGCTGGAGCCCATCAAGATCGTGGATACCCGCGGGCCCACGGTGGATACCCAGGAGTTCCACCCCGAGCCCCGTGTGGCTGCCATCGTGGCCAGCCAGGAGCACCCGGACTTCATCGTCAACGTGAAGGAAACCGGCCGCATCCTGCTGGTGGACTACAGCAACCTGGATGCCCTCACCATCACCACGCTGGATGCCGCGCGCTTCCTGCACGATGGCGGCTGGGATTCCACCAAGCGCTACTTCCTGACGGCGGCCAACGAGTCTGACAAGATTGCCGTGGTCGACTCCAAGGAGCGGCGCATGGAAGCCCTGATCGACGTGGACAAGATCCCTCACCCGGGTCGTGGCGCCAACTTCGTCCATCCGGAGTTCGGACCGGTATGGGCCACATCCGCCCTGGGTAACGAGAAGATCACCCTGATCGGCACCGACCCCGAAGGCCATCCCGACCACGCCTGGAAAGTCGTGCAGGTGCTCAAGGGCCAGGGCGGTGGTTCACTTTTCGTGAAGACGCACCCCAAGTCCACCAACCTGTGGGTTGATACCACGCTGAACCCCGAGAAGTCCTCGCAGACCATCGCCGTGTTCGACATCGCCAAGCTCGACGCCGGCTATGAAGTCCTGCCGATTGCCGAGTGGGCCGATGTGGGTGACGGTCCCAAGCGCGTGCTCCAGCCGGAGTACAACATGCAGGGCGACGAAGTCTGGTTCTCGGTGTGGAACACCATGGACGAGGTCAGTGCCATCGTTGTGGTTGATGACAAGACGCGCAAGCTGAAGAAGGTCATCAAGGATGAGCGCCTGATCACGCCCACGGGCAAGTTCAACGTCTACAACACCGTTCACGACGTGTATTGATGGTGCCCTGATTTGTGCTGCCGCCCCGGCGCCCGTTGCGGGCGCCGGGTGGTGGTGTAGATCAGATCAGTTCAGTTAAGTTAAGTTCAGGCCCACTCCTGTTGTTCGGGGGTGGGTTTTTTAATGGGTGCGCGGTTATTGAGCGGTCTGGTGGCTGATGGGCAGTACCGCAAGGCGCAGGCCCATGGTCTTGAGTATTGCCGACAGGCTGCGAATCCCCGGGTTGCCTTTTGCAGACAGGGCGCGATAGAGGTGTGTGTTGTTCAGCTCCGCCTGCTCGGCCACTTTGGACACACCGCCAAAGGCTTTTGCCATTTGGCGAAGCGCTATGAGAAGTTCACCCTGATCACCATCCTCGAGGATACTGTTCAGGAGTTCGACGGCATAGTCCGGATTTTTCCGGAAAGCCTCAGCCATTGCATCATCATGTGATCTGTCTTTCATCACTCTTTTTCCGGCTTGCGCGTAATAAACACGGTAGCCTGGGCCAACGTCGATACGCAGCTCCCACACACCGTCTCTGCATGGTTTGTGATCGCCGAAGTTACCAAGCTCCATACGATAGATGCGCCGGTCGATGGCAATCTTTGTTTTGTTATCTTTTACTTTTTCATGCCAGCTAGCAAAGATGTCGCGGCCATCATCAGTGATGTAGTGCCTTATCTCGAACATCACTTATTTTCGCTTATAAGCGAAGATAAGTAAAGGAAAGCGGGATGATGACGCACAGGTGCAGCTCAACGCTGCACCTGTATCGGCTGAGAGTTTCAGGACAGGTTTTCTGCACCTGCCTCCTTGACGACATTGCCCCAGCGCTCATATTCCGATTTGATGTAGGACTCGTAATCAGCAATGGAGCCGCCCATGATGATGGTGCCTTGTTCGGCGAGTCGCTGTTTTACGTAATCGGATTCCAATGCCTTGTTGATCGCTTTGTTGAGTTTTTCCAGGACGGGTTGTGGAGTACCGGCCGGTGCGACAATGCCTTGCCACGCGAGGCTCTCAAAGTTTGGAATCAAATCTTCTGCAATGGTGGGGACATCCGGCATGGTATGTGAGCGTTCGCGGCTGGTGATGGCCAGAGCCCGCAGCTTGCCCGCTTTGACGGGTGCAATGGCAGTGTTCAGTGTGGTTGTCGTGAATTGCGTTGCGCCCGATATCAGGTCAACCTGGGCTGGTGCAGTGCCCTTGTAGGGAATGTGCGTCGCATCGGCTTGCTTCAGGCTGAGGATATGTGCTGCCGTCAAGTGTTCAATAGCACCGGTGCCGGATGAGGCGTAGTTCATTTCACCCGGTTTTTTCTGAATCAGTTCCAGCAGCTCGCCGGCTGTTTTGGCGGGCACTGAAGGGTTGGCTATCAGTACGAGAGGCACAGCAGCCGTGAGGCTCACAGGGGCAAAGCTCTTCATTGGGTCGAAGCCCACGGACCGGTAAACCCAGGGCGCGATGACAATGGAAGAAGTGTTGTACAGCAGGGTATAGCCGTCTGCCGGTGCGTTGGTGAGCGCGACGGCAGCGATGTTGCCGGCCGCTCCGGCCTTGTTTTCAACCACAACAGGCTGCCCAAGATTTCTGCCGATTTCTTCACTCAGAATACGGGCGACAACATCGGTCGGGCCTCCCGGAGCGAAGCCGACCAGCAGATGGACGGGCTTGTCGGGCCATGTGTCCGCCGCTGCTGTCGTCGGCATGACAGCCAGCAGGGAAAATACGGATGCCATGACGGATAGGCAGCGGGTCAAAGGTTTCGTTCTCATGATAGGTTCCTCCTTGTGAATGAGAGCGTATGGTGCAGGGATCAGTTATTTTGTTTGCCGGTGGCGGTGTGCAGGCGCTTGACAAATCGCAGCGGATCGTAGGTCATGATGACCACACCATGCTGATTGATGACGCGATTCATTGTGCGTACCAGGCCGCGGTCGGGACGGCTGCGGCTGGGACGCGCCTCGGTTACTTCACATGTCACATAAATCCTGTCGCCGACAATTGTGGGCGCCTTGACCTGAAGTGACATTTCAAGAAATGCGAATCCGGTATGCTGCATGGTCGATTGCATGAGCAGGCCTTCCGCCATGCAATACACCAGGGCACCCGGTACCGGCCGGCCTTTGATGTCTGACTCTTCTTTGATGAATTCGGTATCCGTGAACAAGACTTCGGTGAATCCCGTGCTGTTCACGAAGTTGACGAGATCGGATTCCGTGATTGTTCTTCCGACGGTTCTGAATTTCCGGCCCACAGGAAGTTCGTCAAAATGCATTCCCAGGCCGACATATTCGATTCCGTTTTTATCTTTGAGATTGAGCATGTCTGTCTCCTTGTCCGAGATAGCAAGTCCGCCAATGGCTCAGACGGTAGCGATGGGATTGAGGGGTGAGCCCACTGCGCCGGGCAAATGCAGAGGCGGTGCGGTGAGCATGAAGGCGTGGCGACCCTGTTCACGTAGCCAGTTCGCCAACTCGGTCAGATACCAGAGCTCTCCAAGATGCAGGCCGAGCTTGAAAAGGCAGAGTTCGTGAATCGGCAGCAAGGCGCTGCATCCGTCACCCTTGTACACATAGGGACGGTGCTCGACGGCGTAATTGTCGGCAATCAGCGCCGCAATGCCGCTGTCGTCAATCCATTGCAGCAACGCCGGGTCAGATCCGTCGAGTACGCTGCAGGCATTTGCAAGCCGGTCAGCATCAGGCTTGCCTTGCATGTCGCACAGCAGGTCGGCAAAGCCGGTATGCAGGCAGAGCATATCGCCCGGACGGAGTTCGATCCGGTCGGTTTGAATGACATTCATGATGTCTTCATGATTGACCAGACGGCGCTCATCTCCGAAGTGATGTCGCAGATCCAGTAATACGGCCCGTCCCTGTACGCCGTGGCGCGCCATGTGCTCTATGCCCAGCCGGTCGGCGCGCGAGCTGCCGTCCTCACTGGCATCGGGATGGGTGAAATCCGTGTCGCCGCGATAACCGTTGTAAAAGACGGTTTCAGCCACGCCATCCTGGTCGGCATCGAAGAGTGAGCCGATATGTGCAAGCGAATCCCACTGGGTGGAGTATTGCAGGCACAAGGTGACCATGTCATCGCAGGCAACGTCGGTTGTATTGTGATCGTCGCTGAAGGAATGCAGAAATACAGGGTGTCCATTGCGGCGCGTGGCACTCAGGCGGGGCGGAAATCTTGCGGGATTGAGTACGTTGCCACCGGGCAGGTCGAGAGGGAGACTGAGGCTGAAGACTTTGCCTGTCTGTATTTCCGCCACGGCCTCCAGCACCTTTGCCGGAGTAAGCAGATTAAGCCGGCCGAGCTGGTCGTCGTCTCCGAAGTCACCCCAGTTCGATCCCTCGGGCCGCTGTTTCCATCGTCTCGTCATTCGCTTCTTGCTCCTGCATTGCGTTGCTTTCTTTCATTGGTAATCATGTCGTCACGCAGATCCCGGGTCTCCATGGTCATGGTGAGTACCTCGTGTCGTTTGACTTTCTGTGTTTCGGTTTTTGGTATCTCCTGCACAAAACCGACATAGCGGGGAAGCATGAAGCCGGGCAGATGTTCGTGCAGGTGGCTTTTCAGTGTGTGAATGTCAATGTGGTCTCGCAGCACGAGGACCGCCTTGATTTCTTCACCGAGAATGTCATCCGGAACACCGATGACTGCGCAGTCCCTGACGCCTGGATGCTTCATGATTTGCAGTTCTATTTCGGCGGGTGCGATCATTTCGCCGCCGCGACGGATCAGTTCCTTGAGCCGCCCATCGAAATACAGATAGCCGTCGCGGTCCAGCCAGCCCCTGTCACCGGTGTAGAGCCAGCCGTCACGCAGCGTCTTGCCGGTTTCTTCCGGGTTATCCCAATATTCCGTGAAAAACAGGTTGTCTTCGACAGCGCTTACAGTGATTTCCCCCTTCTGGCCGGAGGGAAGCAGCGCCCCTGTATCGTCACGAATGGCCAGCGTGACACCTTCGCGTGCCTTTCCCACGGATCCGGGGCGCGATGCGTTTTCAAGATTCATCGAAACCCAGCCGCCGGTTTCGGTCATGCCGTAAAGCTCGCGTACCTTGATGTCAAAGCGGGATTCGATTGCTTGCCAGATACGCAGCGGGGCTCCCCCGCCTACGCACCACTGCAAATCGTGATCGTGGCGGGTTTCGGGGTGCTGTTTTTCCAGAATCGCGAGGACCGTGCCGACGTAAGTGAAGCCGGTTGCCCGATGACGGATCGCATCTTCGAAGAACCGGCTTGCGGAAAATCTCCGGATGAGGATGAGGGTGCAACCCGTATGCAATGCCGAGCACACGGCATACATTTGCGGGTTGGCATGAAATAACGGGAGGAAAACCATGATGCGGGCATTCGCATCCAGGCTCAGCGAGGCGCTCATGTCACGCCCGGCCATGACATAGGCGGCGTGTGAAAGTACGACCCCCTTCGGCAGGCCGGTAGTGCCCGACGTAAAGAGAATGCAGGCCGGATCGGCTGCTGACAATGGCGTGTCGGCGATCGGATAGTTGAGGTCGGTCAGGCCACTCGCCTGTTCCTGCGCATTGCCAATATATTGGATGTCCAGGTCGGGCAGCGCTTGCAGGTCACGTTGCGTCACCTGATGCAGCGCCGGCTCTACGAGCAACAGGCGAGATTGGCTTTTTTCCAGCGTGTATCGCAGGCTATCGCCTTTGAGACTGATATTCAGGGGAACAGCAATGGCGCCGAGTGTGTTGATGGCAAACCAGGCGACCAGGAATGCAGGCCGGTTGCTGCACATCAATGCAATGCGCTGGCCTGGCCTGACGCCCGCCGCATGAAGAGTGCGTGCAAGCTCGCTGACAAGCAAGGCCATTTCGCGGAAGGTATATTTTTCTTCTTCAAATACGACAAAATCCGCATGCGGCCGCGTCCGCGCATGATGATAAAGCGCATCGGTGATGCCGGTTGCCGGCTGATCTTCTGAGAGTGTTGCCGACATGATCAATTGTTGCTCGCTTTTGTCATGAATTTGAGGAGATGCTTGGCAATGGTGTTCTTGAGGATCTCTGATGAGCCACCGGCAATTTCATAGGCCTTGGCATCACGCAGATAACGTCCGAGCGGGGCGTTCAGTGTGACGCCGTAGGCGCCACAGATTTGTATTGCCTGCTCTGCTGTACGGGTGGCAACGCGGCTTGCAAGCAGTTTTGCTTCACTGGAGTAGCGGGCGATATCCTCATGCTCATCAAGAGCGCGGCACGCTTCATACACCAGCAGGCGCGCGGCATCGATTTCAGTCATGAGGTCTGCCAGGTACCACTGAATTCCCTGAAACTCCAGTACTTTCGCATCGAATGCCTTGCGATTTGCCGCATAGGCCAGTGCCTGGTCGAATGCGGCCCGCGCGATGCCGATGCTGATGGCACCGGCCACCGTGCGGGAAAAGTCCAGAGCGGTGACAGCCTGTCGTATGCCTTTGCCTTCGTGACCGATGAGTTGATCCGCAGGGATATGCACTTCATCCAATACCAGATCCATGTGCGGACCATTACGCAGGCCAAACGTGCTTGCATTGGGTCCTTCTTCTGTATGAATGCCAGGGTTATCCGATTCAACATAAAAAGTGGAGACGCCAAGCGGCGTTTCCGCCAGAACAATGTACGCTTCGGCCGCTGCGCTTGATGTGATGAATGATTTTCTGCCGTTGAGGCACCAGCCTTCGGCAGTACGGACGGCCTTCGTGTCAAGGCTGCGTATGTCGCTGCCGTGGTTGGCTTCAGTCAAGGCATAGGATGTCAGCAGCCCCTGCGCAAACCTGGGCAGAACGCGACGCTTCAGCGAATCATTCCCGAAGCGCTCGATGATCGTCTGTGCCTGAAGGATGGTGATCAGACTGATTCCCACAGCGGCACTGGCATAGGAAGCTTCCTCGAATAGCGCTGCACATTCTTGATAAGAGGCTCCCCGGCCGCCCCATTCTGCCGGAAGAGTCAGGCTGGTGTAGCCCATCCGGGCAAAGGTTTTGATGATCTGCGTTGGATAGATATCTTCACGGTCTATCGTGTCTGCCTGCGGCAATATGTGTACGCGTATCGCCTCGCGCAGCTGGTCGAGAAACGCGCTGTCGACCCGGTCCGCCCAGAGCCCTCGGCTCCATTTGTGAATTTCGGTGTTTGTATTCATGTTGATGCACATCCCTGAAAAGGTGAGCTCTGTCGTTGAATGTAGTCACCTGTCTCAAGGTTTTTATTTATACTGTGAGAAAGTTTCAACAGACGGAACTTAAGTTCCTGTTGGTGGAACAAAGGTATTCGTTGCTCAGGTTGTCGCGGAAATTGGTTCCGGAACAGAAATGGTGGTGAGTCGATGGCCGTTCAAAGTGTCAAGCGGGCGCTCGATATTCTGCGCATTCTCTCGTTTAATGCGTCGGCGAGCGGAATGCGCTTCTCCGACCTGCAGGCGCATAGCGGCCTGAGCAAGGGGACCTTGCACCGTTTGCTGAAATCGCTGGCGGAAGAGGGGTTTGTTGATCAGGACTCGGCCAGCCGCTCTTATTATCTGGGCCTGGAGTTCTTGTCGTTAGGTGAAAGGGCTGCCAATCGTCTGGATATCCGTACCGTCAGCCGTCCTTCGTTGCAGCGCCTGACGGACAAGACCAACGATACGGTCATGCTCACCATCAGAAGCGGTCTGGATGCGATGTGTGTGGATCGTATCGAAGGCTCGTTTCCGGTCAAGGTGCTGACGCAGAATATTGGCACGAGAAGACCGTTGGGCGTTGGGTCGGGCAGCCTGGCTTTGTTGGCAGCCTTGCCGGATGAGGAGATTGAGAATATTTTGCGACGCAATGCCACGCGGTTGACTGCCTACCCGCAAATCAATGCGGAGATCATTCGGCAGGCCGTACAGCAGACGCGCGCACAGTATTACGCCTTCAATCCAGGGCATGTGCTTAAAGGTATGTACGGGGTGGGCGTTACGGTTTATCTGGGCCGGCAGCCCGTTGCCGCATTGAGTATTGCTGCGCATCATGGTCGCATGGGGCCGGAGCGTCGCCGGGAAATCAGCAAGGCATTACGTGCTGAAGCGGATCATATCAACCAGGCGCTGGGAAGAATGGGCTGAGCCTATATAAGTGAATTAACGCCGCTCAGCCGGCGGCCTGAGCAGGCAGCGTTCGTCCTTCATCATTTCGTTGATGGTGGCAATGAGTTCATCCACAAACAGGCGTGCGGCAATGGGAACGGGACGGGTGCGGGAGAAAATGACACTGGGGTAGGTGGTCACCGCAGGTTTCAGCGGGCGCATCACCAGTTCGGGATACCGGCCCGACAGAAGGGGGAAGGTGTCCACATAGGCCATACCCATCCCCTTGCTGACCAGTGAGTAGGCCAGCTCGGAGTTGTTGACGGAAAACTGGATGGGATGGGGGATGCCCGCAGCGTGAAAGGCCTGGCGCAGGTGCAGCCCTGAAAACGTGTCTTCGCGAAAAGCAATCATGGGAATGTGCTGAAGATCGGCGGGTTCAATGAATTCCCGTGACGCCAGGGGGTGGGTCTGCTGCATGAGGCAGCCCATGTCGGAGCGGCATAGCGCCAGGGTTTCCATTTCGGTCGCATTCAGCGGTGCATCCAGAATACCGAGGTCCACATAATTGGTGGCCACATATTGCACGGCCAGTTTGGTGGGCAAGGCCTGAACGTCGAAGCTGACATTCGGGTTGCGCGCGCGAAAGCGCTCTATGGCCACGGAGACGATGGACGATGCCAGCGTGGTCACTGACGCGATCGTGATCATGCCGTAGCTGCCGTCCCGGAGCTCGTCGGCCCTGTCCCTGATGCCGGCAAGCACGCCGAACAGGCGTTCCACTTCGGGCAGCAGGGCTTCGGCTTCGGGTGTGATGAAGAGGCGGCCGCTGATGCGCTTGAAAAGCTGCACATCAAGGGCGTCTTCGAGCAGGCGCAATGACTTCGTCACCGCAGGTTGCGAGACATGCAGGGCGCGCGCGGCGCCGGACACCGAGCCGGCCTTGGCGATGGCGCGAAACACGTTCAAATATCGGACATTCAACATCTTTTTGAACTCCGCTTATCGGTTGAAAGGCGCAAGAGGCATAACTTTTAGTTTGTCTTGTGACCAATAAATTGTATTAGATTTATTGGAGGGCCACTCTTACACTCGATTGCAACAAGACAAGAACGTGCATTGACAACGCATGACCCGGGAGGCAGAAAAGACCATGCGAAGACAGCAAGTATTGGCGCAAGCCGTAGTGCCGCTGGCGGAGCGGATTCGAAGCATTGAATCCGAGCCCTTGCCGGATAACATCAGTGCGCTGGTTCGCGCGGCGGCGGCAGAGACTGCGCCGGAGCAGGTGGCGTGGAATTTCTTCGAGTCCGGCGAAACGATGTGCTACGGGGATTTGTGCGCCCGCATCGACAGTCTGGCCACAGGCATGCTTGACGCGGGCATCGCGAAGGGCACGCATGTGGGCGTGATGCTGCCCAATATTGCCGCTTTCCCCCTGACCTGGCTTGCGCTTGCGCGTGTGGGTGCCGTCATGGTGCCCATCAACATCGCCTATACGGCGCGCGAGCTGGCCTACCTGGTGGAAAACGGCGATGTGGAACAGCTGGTCATTCACCGGGAATGCCTTGCGGTGCTGCAGGAGTTCGAGGCCTTGCGCGAGGGTATCCCGGCACAGCGTGTTCATGTCGTGAACACGCCTTCCGGGACAGTGCCGCACGCCGGGAGCGCACTGCCTGACGATACCGCCGGCTATGGAAGCTGGCATGCGCTTTTCATGACGGCCGACAGTGTCCGCCTCAACGCCATCGAAGTGGCGCTGGATGATCCTATGAACATCCAGTACACCTCCGGCACCACCGGCTTTCCCAAAGGCTGTATTCTTTCGCACCGGTATTGGCTGATCACCAGCAAGGTGAATGCATTTCGTGACGGGCGTGTCTACCGGAATATCATGGCGCCCACGCCATTCTTCTATATGGATCCCCAGTGGCTGTTGCTGATGGCCTTCCATCAGCGCGGTACGCTGCATGTCGCCGAACGCCAGAGTCCCAGCCGTTTCATGTCATGGGTGCGCGAGCACGACATCAATTTCTGCCTGTTCCCTTACATCATCCACAAACAACCGGCGCGGCCCGATGACCGGCAGCACCAGCTGGTACGGGTGAACGTGTACGGGATACCCAAGGGTATTCATCAGGCCATGGAGGAACGCTTCGACCTGATTGCACGTGAAGCTTTCGGCATGACGGAAACGGGAACATGCATGTTCATGCCTATCGAGGCAACCGACATGACGGGCTCGGGATCTTGCGGGATGCCCGGCCCGTTTCGCCGGGCGCGCATCGTCGACGGGCACGGGGCGCCGGTGGCACCGGGAGACGTCGGCGAGCTGCAGGTCAGCGGACCCGGCATGCTTCAGGGTTATTACAAGAATCCGGAGGCCACCGCAGCCGCGTTCGACGGCGAATGGTTTCGCACGGGTGATCTTTTCAGACAGGATGAGCGTGGCTACTTCTATATTGTCGGCCGCGTGAAGGACATGATACGGCGCGCCGGGGAAAACATTGCCGCGCGGGAGGTTGAGGCGGTCATCGCAGCGATTCCCGAAGTTGCGGAAGCCGCCGCGGTGCCCGTCAAGGACGACATGCGCGGCGAGGAAGTGAAGGTCTACATCGTGCTGCGCAAGGAATTCGGAATGGAAGACTTGCCGCTGACCGATCTTATTGCCCATTGCGAGGCCAATCTGGCGCGCTTCAAGGTGCCGCGCTTCATTGAGTATGTCGAGCACCTGCCCAAGACCCCTTCGGGAAAGATTGCCAAGGGGACATTGGTGGGCAGTGTGAGTGATCTGCGCCGGGGAAGCTATGACCGCATAGAGGAGAAATGGCTATGACAACTTTCATTGATTACGGCAGCGCGCCGCCGCACCTGCGCATTCGGCAGGCAGCGCATCTGAGCAATTACCGGCGTGTCTACCGCTCCAGCGAGCGCGCAGTCGCCACGGCCCAGGCGGCGCCGGAGCCCTCTCTGGAGGAGTATCTGGAATCGTACGAGCGCATGGGTGCCCGTCACGTGGTCGTCAAGGCACGCGATCTGGAGACGACTTTCGGTGCACGCATCACCAACGAGGCGGTGGCGGAGTTCTGTCGCGAGCAGGGGCCGCGCTATCTCGGTTTTGCGGGTGTTGATCCGAACAAGGGCATGACCGCCTTGCGCGAGCTCGAGCATGCAGTGAAGAACCTGGGCCTCATCGGGCTGAACCTGCAGTGTTTCGAGCACAAGCTGGCGATCAACGACCCGCGTATGTACCCGCTGTACGCAAAGTGCATAGAGCTTGGGATCCCGGTCAACATCCACTGCGGAACAAACTTCTCGGATGTGACGTCCATGAAGTACGGGAAGCCTGAATATCTGGATGATGTCATGCTGCATTTTCCCGAGCTGCGGGTGTGCGCCTCGCCGCCCGGCTGGCCGTGGATCAACGAGCTCATTGCCGTCGCCTGGCGCCACGCAAATGTACGCATCGGCCTGGTGGCGGTGCGACCCAAATATCTGAATGTGCAGAATTCCGGATACGAGATGCTGCTGCAGTATGGCAATACGCTGCTGCAGGATCAGATTATTTTCGGTTCAGCCTATCCCATGCAGCCCGTCGCACGGGCCCTGGAAGAGGTGTGCGCATTGCCACTGAAGGAAGAGGTACGGCACAAGTGGCTTTATCAGAACGCAGTCTCATTCCTGGGACTGGATGAATAGTGCTCATAAATATCAGGAGACAGACTATGTCGAATCAAGCTCTGGGACGTCAACTTTCGTCCGTGCTGGCATCGGCCCTGCTGGGCGCCGGTGTGTTTGCAATGACTTCATCCCTTGCGATGGCGGCGCCGGAGAAGCCGGCGAAGATTGTCATGAACGATTCGGGCGGCGCAACGCAGGCTGCCAATCGCACGGCTTTCTATAGCGAGTTTGAAAAGAAATACGGGATTACGGTCATCAATACCAGTCCCGTGGATCTGGGCAAGCTGCAGGCCATGGTCAAAAGCGGCAATATCGAATGGACGGTGACCGAAATTTCGGGCCCGGACGCAATTACCGCAGAACGATCGGGCCTGCTTGAGCCGCTGGATCGCTCCGTCATCGATTTCTCGTCCTTCCCCGAGCATTTGCGCGACAGGAAATATGTGTTTCCCAAGAGCGCGTACTCCACGATCATCGGTTATCGTACCGATGTGTTCGGTGAAGGCAAGGGGCCCGCGAGCTGGGCGGATTTCTGGGATGTGAAAAAATTCCCCGGCCCAAGGACCATGCAGAACAGTCCCATTGAAAACCTTGAGTTTGCACTGCTGGCGGATGGCGTCGCACCAGAGAATCTGTATCCGCTGGACGTCGAGCGGGCATTCAGGAAGATGGACGAGATCAAGCCGCATATCGCCGCCTGGTGGACAACCGGTGCGCAGTCGGCCCAGCTGCTGGTGGATCAGGAAGCCGTGATTGGTACGGCCTGGAACGGTCGCTACTATGCGCTTCTGAAGGAAGGTGCTCCCATCGCCGTCGAGTGGAATCAGGGGGCGATCAAGGAGTCGGCCTTCGGCATTCCCAAGGGCGCAAAAGACGCCTACTGGGGGCAGCGTCTGCTGGCCATGGCTGCGGATGCGAAGCTGCAAGCGAAATATGCGTCCATCATCGGCTATCCGGGCCTGAATCTTGAGGCAACTCAATACACGGATCCCGAAATTGTGCCCCATTTGCCCACGAGTCCCGATAATTTGCCCAAGCAGTTCTGGGTGGATCTGAACTGGTGGGCGGATCACAGGGCCGAGCTGCACGAGCGCTGGGCGCGCTGGCTGCTTGAGTAGGGCATGAGGCAAATGGAAAGCGGACAGAAAATCACGATTGAAGGCGTGACGCGGCATTTCGGTGCCACGCGCGCCCTCGACGGCATTGATCTGACTGTCAAGTCCGGCGAATTGCTCACGATTCTGGGCCCCAGCGGGTCGGGAAAGACGACTTTGCTGAAAATCATCGCAGGTTTCGAGCAGCCGGATACCGGCTGCGTGAAGCTGGGTGATGAGGATGTGACGGATACCACGCCGGCCCGGCGCGGTATCGGCATGGTGTTCCAGAACTATGCGCTGTTTCCGCACATGACCGTGGCCGAGAACATCGGCTTTCCGCTGGTCATGCGCAAGGTGCCCAGGGCCACTCGCGAGAAGCAGGTCGAAGAGGCGCTTGCGCTCATTGATCTGCCCGGTTACGGGGACAGGTTGCCCAAGCAGTTATCGGGCGGCCAGCAGCAACGCGTGGCACTGGCGCGGGCAGTGGTTTTCGGACCCAGGCTGCTGTTGCTTGACGAGCCGTTTGGCGCACTCGATCGCAAGCTGCGCGAGCAGATGCAGCTTGAAGTCTGCCGCCTGCAGCGAAAGCTGGGCCTGACTGCCATCTTCGTCACCCATGACCAGGAGGAAGCCCTGATCATGTCGGATCGCATCGCAATCATGGATGCCGGCGAAATTGCGCAGATAGGCACACCGCAGGAGATCTACCGTTATCCCGTGAACCGGTTTGTGGCCGGCTTCATCGGGGAATCCAACCTGTTTCCTGCGCGTATGGTGTCTCCGGGCCGTGCACAGACACCGGATGGTATGGAGGTGCTTGTGCCCGCTTCCGCTGCCGCACCGGTCGAGGAAATAGGCCTGTTGCTGCGCCCTGAGCGGGCTCGCAACCTTGTCGGCGAGATGGGCGCCGACACCATGGTGACCGGGACGGTGCTTGAGGTTGTTTACCTGGGCAGCTCCATAAAGTACCGGCTGCGGCTGGAGCACGGGTCCGAGCTGATTGTGCGATGGCCACTGGCAGGGGCCGGTACGGAATACGCTGTGGGTGACACGGTACGCGTGGGCTGGGATCAGGACGACATTCATCTGATCGAATGGTCATGACGGGGGAAGGTGCATGAAACACGTTTCCTTTCTGACGGCAACGCCGGCACTGCTTTTTCTGGTGTTTCTGTTTGCATTGCCACTGGCCATGCTCTTCGCCCAGAGTTTCGAAGGGGGTACGCTGGAGCATTATCGCAAGGCTGTTACCGATGGTCTGTATGTTCGCGTTCTGCTGGATACCTTGCTGATTGCGGCTTATGTGGCCATCATCACGCTGGTGATTGCGTATCCCCTGGCCTACTTTCTGGCCAATGCGTCGGGACTGTGGATGACGCTGGGCCTGATCTTCCTGTTGCTGCCCTTCTGGACCAGTGTTCTGGTGCGTACTTACGGCTGGATGGTGATCCTGGGACGTAACGGCATATTGAATCGCCTGCTTCTCGATCTGGGTGTGATATCGAGCCCGCTGGCAATGATCAACAATGCAACGGGTGTGCTGATCGGCATGGTGCATGTACTGCTTCCTTATATGGTGTTTCCACTGTATGCCGTGATGCGTCGCATGGATGACGGCCTTCTCGCGGCGGCACAGGGTCTGGGGGCATCATCCTGGCAGGCCTTTCGCCGCGTCTATTTCCCCCTCACCCTGCCTGGCGTTCTGGCAGGGGTGACGCTGGTCTTCGTGCTGTCCATCGGTTTCTATATCACGCCGGCCATACTGGGCGGCGGCAAGGTGACGATGTCGGCGCTGCTGATCGAGAAACAAGTCAGCCAGTTCCTCAATTGGGGTTTTGCCTCTGCCTTGTCGGTAGTGCTGCTGCTGGTGACGCTGGCCGTCCACATGGCCTTGCGCCGCCTGTTGAAGGGGAATATGCAATGGAGCTGAAGATGCGTCGCCGGCCGCGGCGCCGTCCCGGCGGTACCGGGCGCGTAGTGCTGTATGTGTGGTGTGCGCTGGTGTTCCTCTTTCTGATAGCGCCGCTGGCGGTGGTATTTCCCATTTCGTTCAGTTCATCGGCCTACCTGCAGTTTCCGCCGCCGGGATGGTCCATGCGCTGGTACGAGGCCTATATCAATGATCCTGCATGGGTGGATTCAACCCTGCGCAGCTTCAAGATCGCAACGGCAACGATGGTATTGGCGACGCTTGTGGGCACCATGCTTTCCTTCAGCCTTGTGCGGGGGCGCTATCCCGGCAAGACGCTGGTCAACCAGCTCTCCATATTGCCGCTGATCGTCCCCCTGATCATTTACTCGATCGCGGTATATGCCGTCTTTTCGCAGATGCGCCTTATCGGCCACTGGCAGGCCATCGTCCTCGCGCATACAGTGCACGCCATTCCCTTTGTGGTGATCATCGTCACCGCAGCGCTGCGCACTTTCGACATCAATCACGAGAATGCCGCGATGAGTCTGGGGGCGTCGCGCCTGCAGGCCATCCGGCGCGTGACCCTGCCGCAGATACGGCCGTCGCTGGTCTCTGCCGCCTTTCTGGCGTTCATATCGTCCTTTGACGAGCTCATCATCGCCATGTTCCTGGGCGGGTCGAACATGACGCTGCCAAAGAAGATGTTCGATAACATCATGAACGAGATCGACCCGACCATTGCAGCAGTATCCGTATTGCAGATCATCCTGGTCACGATTATCTTGCTGCTCGTGTCCCGTTTCGGTGCCGGTGCAACGCCGGCGGGTACTTCGGGGCAGTGAGAAGCTCACCCTGGTCGCCGTCTTCGAGGATACTGTTCAGGCGCTTGCGGGCATAGTCCGTGAAAATTTTTTCGGTACTCTTCCGTCTTTTCTGCATGACCTGTTTTCGCTTATAAGCAAAGACAGGCGAAATCGCGATGAGTGTTGTGGCAACGTGTTGATGAGTGTGCCCGTTATGGATATAGTTCATGGGTCAGGAGTTTTAGTAGGAACACGTTGTGAGCAAGATCATTGAATCATTGCGCGGAGACTTGACAGCGCTTGTTGAAGGCGGTGCGGTCAGCAAAGTGACGTTGCGCGAGTTCGATGCGATCTGCTCGCCGCCAGTGCGGGAGTTCAGCGCGACGGATATCAAGCGCCTGCGCGAAAGCCTGAAGCTCAGCCAGCCGGTGTTTGCGCTTTACTTGCATACATCGGCATCTACCGTGCGCAAGTGGGAGCAGGGCGAAACCCAACCCAGAGGCCCAGCGCTGAAATTGCTGAACATCATCGCGGACAAGGGCTTGCAGGCCATCATCTGATGCGTACTTTTGGGAGGTCACAGTGGCTAATGCCGAACAGCTGAAGGCGTTGGTGAAATCCCACATCGACCGGGACGACCGGCATTTCTATTCCATAGCGATGCAGGTCGCTGCCCGTGAGGCCAAGCGCGGACATAACAAACTTGCCCAGGAGCTGCGAGACATGATCGATGCAGCCAGAGCGCGCGCTTTACCCGCTGAAGCGACGGGCAGGCTATTGCCGTTGGCACGCCCGCGCGGCGAGCTTGCAAACCTGTTGACGGTTAGCCACCCAAAGAGCCGGCTGGCAGACATGGTGCTTGATAAGGAAGCAGCGGCGCAGCTCGGCCGCATCCTCAAAGAACAGAGGCACCATTCCCGTATTCGCGAGTATGGCCTGTTTCCCCGGCGCAAATTGCTGCTGGTGGGGCCTCCGGGAACGGGCAAGACAATGACGGCATCCGTGCTGGCGGGCGAGTTGGGTATCCCTTTGTTTTCCGTACGGCTCGATTCGTTGATAACCAAATTCATGGGAGAAACGGCTGCAAAGTTGCGTCAGATATTCGACGCAATTAATGAGGTCAGGGGTGTCTATTTTTTCGATGAGTTCGATGCGATCGGCTCCCAGCGAGGACTGGCTAACGATGTTGGTGAAATCCGGCGGGTGCTGAACAGCTTTCTGCAGATGATCGAGAGCGATAAGTCCCACAGTCTGATCATTGCAGCAACCAATCACGTCGAAATTCTCGATTATGCACTGTTCCGTCGCTTCGATGACGTGATCGAGTACCGGCTGCCGGCAGGCGAGCAGATTACCCGCTTGCTACAGGCAAGACTCGGCGAGTTTGCGCCCAGCCCTCTTCCGCTTGAGGCGCTCACGGTGTCGGCTCAGGGCTTGAGCTATGCAGAAATCGGGCGCGCTGTGGATGAGGCCATCAAGGACGCCTTGATGCACGAAATAGATCACGTGACACCGGCCGGCCTGATCCGGGCTTTTGACGAGCGTCGGAAATTCAGCGTGAGAATGCACGGGAAGAGGGTGGAGTCGTACCATGGCGGCACGACCTCCAGTTAAGCACCCTCATTTTTTTCTTCGGGACACGTCGCAGACCATAGAGTTCACTGCCCGAGGGGGGCGTGAGAAAAAGCAACATATTCCTGCTCAACCGAGACAGCAGCATGGTGCTGCGCTTAAAGATCAGATCGAGACCCTGAAGTCGGCCGCGTCTGAAGTTGTGCGCCATCAAGGGGGGTTGGAACTGGAAACCGGGTTGGGTTTACAGATATTGTTCAGAAGCCAGCCTGACGTGAAGCTGGCATTCGAGAGCCTGGCGAATGCTACCAGGAAGATTGAGCTTCTGAGTGTGCGAGAGGAAGGTCCGCGTACGCTCGCCAATGTTTTTGTTCCGGATGGTCAGCTTGCGCATTTCGAGCGCTATATTGCAGAGTATCTCGCCGAAAAGAAGGATGTTCGTGGTCGCGCACGAGATCATCGAAAGTTGATTGATGCAATTGAATCTATCGGGATGGCGGAAATAGAAGGGTTGTGGACCGACAGGCCCGAACAGCTGCCCGCTGATTCTGCCACTGCTTTCTGGTGGGAGGTCTGGCTGTCGGTCCGTGGCGAAGGGCAGCGTCAGGCGGTTGTTGAGGATTTCAGAAAACTTATTCAGTCAACGGAATGTGTGCTCGGCGACGAACGGGTTGATTTTCCCGAGCGTACGGTGGTTTTGATGCATGGTTCACAAAAAGAATTTTCACGAGCGGTAATGGCATTGAACTGCGTGGCAGAACTACGCTATGCCAAGGAAACAGCAGATTTTTTCAGAACCATGGATGCGGTTGAGCAGCGAGAGTGGGCGCACGAACTGTTGGAGCGTGTTCAATTGACGCCGGCAGACAATGTGCCTCACGTCTGTGTGCTGGATTCGGGCGTGACCCGGGCGCACCCATTGCTGAAACCCTTGCTAGCCACCGTCGATCTTCATGCTGTCAATCAGGCATGGGGCGTAGAAGATCAGGCAGGGCACGGTACGGGAATGGCCGGTCTGGCAGTTTACGGTGATCTTGCCGATGTCCTGGCGTCGACTGACACAGTTCACATTCATCATCGGCTCGAATCAGTAAAGCTCTTGCGTGATCGAGGTGACAATAAAGGCAATGCGCGCCTGCATGCCCATCTTTTCATGGAAGGCGTGGCCCGGCCGGAAATTGCTGCGCCAGAGCGGCTGCGGGTGTTCACGTCTGCCGTGACTGCGCCGGATTATCGGGATCAAGGGCGGCCGTCATCATGGTCGGCTGCGATTGATAACCTTGCTGCAGCGGTGGACGACGCAACAGCGAGCACCCGGTTGTTCGTGCTTTCTGCAGGCAATGCCAATGACCCGACCGCTTGGGCAACATATCCTGATAATCTGACTACTAATCTTATCCATGATCCGGGGCAGGCTTGGAATGCCGTCACTGTAGGGGCTTGTACTGACAAGGTCGACACAGACGGCCATCCTTCTCTGAAACCTATTGCTGAAGCTGGTGGCCTGAGCCCGTTTACCGCAACAGCAACGACTTGGGACTCGGCCTGGCCTCTCAAGCCGGATCTGGTGCTGGAAGGAGGAAATGCAGCACTAGATGATTTGGGTGTAGTGGGTATGGACAGCCTGAACCTGCTCGTGCCCCATCATCAGCCTCTGACACACTTGTTCGCAGTTAGTAATGGGACCAGCGCGGCGTCTGCACTTTGTGCCGGCATGGCAGCACGGATCATGGCTGTTTATCCGCATCTGCGGGCAGAGACGATCCGGGCGTTATTGGTTCATTCTGCACAATGGACGGATTCCATGCGCCGGATGTTTTTACCGCCGGCGCCGAGGAAGGCTGATTATGTCGACTTGATCCGTCATTGCGGGTGGGGAACTCCGGATCTGGAACGCGCTCTGTGGAGTATGAGTGATTCCTTGACCCTTGTGATTGAAGGTCAGTTATATCCATACAAAAAGGTCAAGCGCAAGGGAGTTGTTACATGCGATATGAATCTGCATTGCTTGCCATGGCCAGTGGAGGCGCTGGAGTCCCTGCAGGACACTCTGGTCGAAATGCGTGTCACACTGTCGTACTTTATAGAGCCCAATCCGTCTGCACGCGGTAGCGTATCCAAGTATCACTATCCGTCCCATCGTCTTCGCTTCGACGTGCAGCGTCCCCTTGACGCATCGACGGAACAGTTTATTGCGCGATTGAATGCCGCTGCGCAGCATGAAGATGATGATTCTGCCACTTCTTCCGACCCGGACTGGCTGCTCGGTACGCAGCATCGACATCGTGGTTCCTTGCATCAGGATATCTGGAAGGGTACCGCTGCCGAGCTGGTCAGCCGGGGGTTCATTGCCGTGTATCCGGGAACTGGATGGTGGCGGACACGGCCAGCACTTGTGCGCTATGGTTCAGTGGCCCGCTACAGTCTTGCAATATCCATACGAACCCCGCCGACAGATATTGATCTTTATGCGGCCGTAGAACAGAAGATTCGCCTGCCCAATGTCATATCATTGAGCACATAGGGCCGATACCGGCCCGCATCGCAGGAGTCATGACAGTGGAACAGGATTCCCTGGCCGAAGAAGTACTTTCCCGCAATGGAGTTCGCATCGTCGTCGACCGCTGGGGGGTGCCCCACATCTATGGCGACAGCCTGCTGGACACTCTGTATGGCCAGGGCTATTACGTGGCGCGCGAGCGGCTCTGGCAGCTGGATTACTGGCGGCGCTGCGGTCTGGGCCTGCTATCCGAGGCGTTTGGCAGCCGTTTTGTCGAGCGCGATCGTGCAGCGCGCCTGTTTCGTTACCGTGGCGACATGGCGGCCGAGTGGGCATCCTATGGGGATGATGCGCGGGCCTGCGTCCAGGCTTTCGTGCAGGGCGTCAATGCCTTCATAGAACAGGCCTACGCGAATCCGCAGCGCTTGCCGCCGGAGTTCCAGGCCCTGGATTATCTGCCGTCGCTGTGGGCGGCCGAAGACGTCGTCGTCATCCGCAATCACGGGCTGTACTACAACATCCGTGATGAAGTGTCACGAGCGCGTGTGCTGCGCGATTTCGGTGCAGCGGTCGAGGATCTCCGGCGACAGCGCGAGCCGGCACGTGCGCTGCAGGTGCCCGAAGGGCTGGATCTGGCCGATATCCCTGACGATGTGCTGCGCATCTACGAACTGGGGATGACGCCGCCCGTCATCGGGCCCGCGCCTTCAGGCCCGTCATCGGGGCGCCGCCTGCCCGAGGGCAGCAACAACTGGACGATTGCCGGTACACGCACGGCCAGTGGGCGTCCCATCCTGGCCAATGATCCGCATCGCACGATGACGGGCTTTCCAGGCATGCGTTATCTGGTGCACCTGAGCTCGCCCGAGCTGGATGCCATCGGCGGCAGCGAGATTGGTCTGCCGGGCCTGTTTACCGGACATAACGGCCGTATAGCCTTTGGCATGACATTCTATGCGGCCGATCAGGAGGACCTGTACGTTTATGCGCTCAATCCCGCGGATGCCGGCCAGTATCGTTATGGTGACGGCTGGGAGAGCATGCGCGTTGTGCACGAAACGATTCCCGTGCGCAATGCGGCGCCGGTTCCGGTCGAGCTCGCCTTTACGCGTCATGGCCCCGTCATTCATCAGGATGTGCAGCACGGCAGGGCCTTTGCCGTTCGGGCCGCCTGGCTGGAGGCGGGCGCAGCACCGTATCTGGGGGGCCTGGCCATCATGCGGGCGCGTTCCTGGCTGGAATTCAACCAGGCCTGCCGCCACTGGAAGGCGCCGTGCGCCAATTATGTCTATGCCGATGGAGACGGCAATATCGGCTGGCGCAATGCCGGTTTGATACCGGTACGCAAGACTTGGGACGGCACCTTGCCCGTGCCCGGTGACGGCCGCCATGAGTGGCAGGGATTCTTCGATCCGGATGATCTGCCGCGGTCCTTCAACCCGCCGTGCGGATGGCTGGCCACGGCCAACGAGATGAATATTCCGCCGGAGTATCCGCAGGATCGTCATCTGGGCTACGAGTGGTTTTCGCGCTTGCGCAAGGAACGTATCGACGAAGTGCTGGGTGCAGGCACGCAGCACACGGTTGCGGACAGCAATGCCCTGCAGAATGACACCTGCAGCCTGCTGGCGCGCGAGGTGCTGGCTATTGTGCGCACCCTGCACGTGGAAGATGCTGCTGCGCGGCAGGGGCTGGATCTGCTGCTGGGATGGGATGCCTGCCTGGATGTGGATTCGGCGCCGGCCCTGCTTTTCGAATATTGGTACCGCAGTCATCTGCGCCCCGCCCTGTTGCAGCTGGCACTGGCGCAGCATCTGCCGATGCCGGTCATTGCCGAGGCTGCGCGTGCGCTCAGAACGGCGGATCTGGTGCCCGACCGGCGTGTGGACCTGTTGTTGCTGAGGCAGCCGGCGCAGTATCTTGGCGCGGATGGCGAGCAGCGCCTGGCGACGCTGATGGGCACGACACTGGCGCAGGCCATGACCCGCTTGCGCCGGCGCCATGGCGATAATGTGCGCGCATGGCGCTGGGGCAGCGTGCATACGGCACGCATGGTGCATCCCCTGCGTGCCTTGCTGCGGGCACGCCTGGACGAGCACCTGCTGGCCACGCCGCGTGTGGCCCGCGGCGGCAGCGGCGATACCGTCGGCCTGACGGCCCATGGCCCGGACTTTACCCAGGTGGTGGGCGCCACCCTGCGCCTGGTGATCGACGTCGGCGACTGGGATGCCTCGGTGGCCATGAATGCGCCGGGGCAGTCGGGTCGCCTGGACAGTCGTTTTGCCAGTCACTTGCTGGCGCCCTGGGCCCGGGGCGAGAGCTTTCCGCTGCTGTATTCGCGCGAGCGGGTGATGGCGGCTTTGGCGCCCTCATAATGACGGAGCGGCGATGACGGGAGCAGGCGTGTTGCGACAGCGCTTCCACGCTACACTGAACGCCATCCAATTTTTTTCCCGGAGCCGATATTCATGTTCAAACAGACGGTAGCGCTCAAGCATGATGAACATGCTGATCTGAAGATTCTTGAAACCAATAACTATGCCTATGCGCGCGAGATTCTGCTGGCACCCATCGTGGTCAGCGAGATTGCCGATGTTGCGCGTGAGTTTCCCATTGTCTTTCCCATCAACGAGGCGAAGCTTCCCTGTGCGCTGATGGGGCTGGAAACGGGTCGCAACGCCTATGTGGATGCGCAGGGGCAGTGGCAGGCCAATTACATTCCTGCCCACATCCGCCGTTATCCTTTCATCCTTGCGCATATGGAAAACCTGGATGATGGGGACACCCGCTATATGATCGCATTTGATCCGGATGCGCCTCAGCTCAACGCCTCCAACGGCCATGCAGTATTTGCACCGGACGGGGCCTTGTCCGGGCATATGCAGCGTCGCATGAAGCTGCTCGAGGAGATCCAGCGTGCCATGCCGGTCACGCGCCGCATGGTCGAGGCGCTTGATGCGGCCGGCCTTCTGGTCGAGCGGGTCATCACACTGTCGCGTGACGGCAAGCCCGTGCATCAGATCAAGGGCATGCGCGCCGTTGATGAGGCCAAGCTCAATGCCATGTCGCACGAGGACTTTGCGCAGTTGCGTGACCAGGGCGTATTGCCGCTGATCTACGCACATCTGCTGTCGTGGGCGAATTTGCGCCAGGGGCCGCTGGCGGGCAAATACACCCGGTCGCCCGACGCGTCGGCGCCTTCCGCCGCCGATGGATCGGATTTCCTGTTCAATGATGATCGCGTGTTCTGAGGCCGCCGGGACTTATCCCCATTCCTTGTGAATAAGTGTGTGGATAGCTGTTGGAAACAGCGCGCTGGCTCAACCCTGTCGTGCGTCTGTGTTGGAGTGGTCAATTCCTGCCCGCTGCGCGCTTTGCATAACGCACCATGAGCCCTGATCTGTTGCCGCTGTTTCTGTTCAGCATGATCATGATGCTGGCGGTGTATGTGCATACCGTCACGGGCTTTGGCCTGGCCATGATCGTGATGGGGCTGGCCAGTGGCATGGGCGTGTATTCCGTGGCCACCATGGCCACGGTCATCAGCATTGTGACCCTGCTCAACAGCGTGGTGGCCCTGCGGGGAAACCTCCATCATCTGCCCCGGGGGCCCACCTTGGTGCTCTCGCTGGCGGTGCTGCCGGCCAGCGTGCTGGGGGTGTTGCTGCTCAACTATCTGAGCGATGGCATGACCCAGGTGGTGCAGGTGCTACTGGGCCTGGTCATCATCTATGGCGGCGTGAGCATGGCCTGGCGCCCGCAGGCGCTCACGCAATTGTCGGGCCGGTTCTCGTTTGCCTGGTACGGTTTCGTGAGCGGCATTACCGGCGGCCTGTTCAGCATCCCCGGCCCGCCGCTCATCTATCAGCTGTATCGGCAGCCGCTCAGTCTGGCGCAGATACGCAATGCCCTGATCTTTCTGAACGCCGTCATCTCGGTGGCGCGCACCGCCTTTGTGGGCTGGCAGGGCGGGATACAGTCCGAGGAAATCATGCTGAGCGTCGTCACGCTGCCGCTGGTCGTGCTGGCCACCATGGCGGGGCGGCGCTGGCTGCCGCCGTTTTCCATGGCGGCCATGCGCCGCTTCGCCTTCATCGTGCTCGTGGCGATGGGCGTGGGCCTGATCATCCCGGTATTGTGGTGAGCGACAGGGTCTTGCGTGCGTCCGGCCGGGACGGGCGCTATCATGAAAGCATCGCAACCCGTTCCAGGAGCCTCTCATGCCGAACAGCCTCTACCCTGAACTGACGCCCGAAATCGCCCGCAAGCGTGGCGAGCTGGCGCCCGAGGCCCTGGCCGCCTTCAAGGCGTTCAGCAAGGCCGTGTTTGCCGAAGGCGCGCTGGACCGCAAGACCAAGCAGCTGATCGCCGTGGCGGTGGCCCACGTCACCCAGTGTCCTTATTGCATCAAGGGCCATACTGAAGGCGCGGCACGTGCCGGCGCCTCGGAAGCGGAAATCATGGAAGCCATCTGGGTGGCGGCCGAGATGCGTGCCGGTGGGGCCTATGCCCATTCTGCACTGGCGCTGGATACGCTGGACAAGCGCGGGCAGAAGTAGCAGGCTGGCTGCCGGCGGGTGCCCGCCGGTTTGATCAGCCCGCCACGCGTCCCAGCATATAGAACTCGTCGTTGGGGCGCAGGCTGACGGCGCTGGCCATACGATTGGACATGCCGAAGAAAGCGGCAATGCCGATGATGTTCCAGATGTCATCGTCGCTGAAGCCGTGGGCGTGCAAGGCCTGTCGCTGTGCGTCATCTACAGTGTGTGAGGCGGTGCTGACAGGCATTACCCAGCCTGCCGTCTGTTCAGGCCGCAGATTTCACGGGTGCATCGGGTCGCGCGTTCGCGGGTCCCGGTGACAAGTTGAGCTTCGTCCGTCTTTCGTCAATAAATATATGTACCCACGTTTAGTCAACGAAATAATTGTGTTGCTTAATGTAAGATTGTAGTATGGGATGATTGACAGTTGGTCCGTTTGTGTGAATACTAGACTTGCGTCTTGACTAATAGAACGAAAGAGGTCTGAACATATGCGATCGGAATTCAAAACCAAACTATTTGACGAAGGAATCAAAAATAGAGAACAAGTGCTTGGTGAGGCGCATGTGCGTCGATCACTGAGCGAAGTGGATGATTTCTCGGCAGATATACAGAAGTTGGTTACAGAGTGGTGTTGGGGTGAAATTTGGGGGCGTCCGGGTCTCGATCGAAAAACGCGCAGCATCATAAATTTGGCTATGTTGAGTGCACTTAATAGACCACACGAAATTCGCCTGCATGTGCGTGGTGCACTAAACAACGGGTTGACATTAGAAGAGATCAAGGAGGTCTTTCTACAGGTGGCCATCTACTGCGGGGTGCCTGCTGCACTTGATGGCATGAAAGTGGCAAGAGAGGTCATTGCAGAGGAAAAGTCTAAATCGACCGAGGTGGGCGCATAATGACAGTGACCGACAAACCAAATATAGGTTTTATAGGCATCGGTGCCATGGGCGCGCCGATGGCAAGCCGCTTGGCAAGTGCGGGTTATTCGCTAACCGTATGTGATCAAAATCCGGCAAGAGTGCAGCTACTCCAAGAAAAATACGACGTAAGGGAGGTCGCTACACCGGATAAGCTCGCGGAAAAGGTGGATGTGGTTATCACGATCCTTCCAAACAGCGCTATCGTCCAGGAGGTCTTATTTGGTTCAGACGGTATGGCAGGTAAATTACGTGCCGGCACAACAATTATCGAAATGACCTCAGGTGTTCCGGCAGCCACGGTAAAGTTTCATAAGGATTTGCTAAACCAAGGCGTCACACTTTTTGATGCGCCGGTGTCTGGTGGTGTGCCACGTGCTGAAACAGGACGTTTGACTATCATGGTAGGCGGCACCGATATCATGGTAAATCCAGTCGAACCTATATTAAATGTCCTGGGCAATGTCACTAGAACTGGAAGCGTGGGTTCCGGACATGCGATGAAGGCACTTAATAACCTCGTTTCCTCTGCCGGCTTTCTAATAGGGATCGAGGCATTATTGATCGGCTCAAGCATTGGTATTAATCCTGAGGTAATGGTGGATGTGCTGAACTCTTCGACTGGAATGAATAACAGCACATTAAATAAGTTCAAACAATATGTTTTGAGTCGAGAGTTTGATTCCGGTTTTTCGCTTGGTTTAATGACCAAGGATCTGACTATAGCATTGGGTATTGCCCATGAAAATCAGGTAAACGCGCCATTCTCCGATCTCTGTCGTAATTTATGGGCCGGTGCCAATGCGCTGCTGGGTTCCGAATCCGATCATACAGCTGTAACGTTAGCTTGTGAGCGTTTAACGGGATCTGCCATCAACGAAGGCCGCTAGCGTAAGAGGTTTGTGCGCTAAGCTAGCTGAAAGTAATGTTGTTCCACCCTTTCCCAATATCTAAATGTCTTGGGATAATATATCGAAATGAAAAAGGAGACATGATGAAAAATCTCACGAAAATGGTTCTGGGGATTGCATTAATATCATTGACCCCCGTTAGTAAAGCAGAGCTAAGCAAATTGAGCATACCATTAGGTGCGGGAGGTTTTGGATTTCTGCCGCTCTATGTAATGAAAGAGCATCGCCTGATAGAAAAGCAGGCGGAAAAACGAGGAAATAAAGTCACAGTTGATTGGTCCAATATCGGCGGGCCGTCGGCAATGATAGATGCGCTAATATCCGGGTCAGCGCACTTTGTTACCGCAGGTCCTCCTTCGTTCCTATTGCTGTGGGATCGAACGAAAGGAAGTGCAAACGTAAAAGGCGTGGCCGCAATGAGTTCGATGCCGATGTTTCTAAATACTCGGGCAAGCCATCTAAAGTCTATAGATGATTTGAAGGATGGCGATAAGATCGCAGTGACATCCGTTAAATCTTCTATACCGTCGATTGTTATGCAAATGTATGCGGTTGAGAAATATGGTAAGGATCAAGCTTTCAGATTTGATCCATTTACAGTTAGTATGAACCATGGGGATGCGGCAGCGTCCTTGATATCGGATAGTGGTGGTATCACTGCTCATTATGCATCGTATCCACTTGCGCAGCGTGAGATGAAGACGGAGGGTATTCATACCATTCAGAATACAGATGATGTAATGGGCGGATCAACAAATTTCACCATGGTATCTACCACAACAAAATTCTACGAGGAAAATCCCAAATTATATGAATCCTTCGTAGCTGCTCTCGAAGAGGCACAGGCACTGATTAAGAGTGATAAGCCGATGGCGGCAGATATACTGATTGCTTCGATGGGGGGTAGTGGGAAGCCGGAAGACATGATTGAAATTCTAAATGATCCTAAAATAAAGTACACGAGTGTTCCGGAAAATGTGATGAAGTATGCGAATTTCATGTACATGATTGAGTCAATCAAAAATAAGCCAAATGATCTTGCCGATCTATTCTTTCCCGGCTCGGCTATATCTGCCGGTAATTAATTGATCTTAATGAGAGGAGAATAATCTCCTCTCATACCCTTCGATTCATATTGAGACCTGACATTACGATATTGACGTATTGAGCGTCGACTATCGTCAATATGTAGTGAGATATATAATGAATAATGATGTGAGCCCTTTATTGTCCGTGGAAGGAGTCACCTTGCGGTACAGAACGGGCAACAATCTTGTCACTGCCACGTATCGTGTCAGCTTTGATGTCTATCATTCCGATCGATTTGTGATAGTTGGCCCTTCTGGGTGCGGTAAATCAACATTATTGAAAGCGGTTGGTGGATATATGCAAGCAGTGGAAGGAACGATTCGATTGAGGGGGCACGAAGTAGCGAAGCCAGGGCCTGATAGGGTAATGGTGTTTCAGGAGTTCGATCAGCTGCTACCATGGAAAACAGTTAAACAAAATGTAATGTTTGCTCTCACGTCCAGCAATAAATTTAATAAACGAGAAGCGGAAGAAAAGGCTCTGGAATATATTGAAAAGGTTAATTTATCTGCTTTTGCAAACAGTATGCCTCATACTCTTTCAGGCGGGATGAAACAACGTGTAGCAATTGCGCGTGGAATGGCTATGGAGCCGGACATTTTGTTAATGGATGAGCCTTTTGCTGCTCTAGATGCGCTTACTCGTGAGAAGATGCAAGAAGAACTTCTTCAATTATGGGAAGATACCCAGTTCACCGTTTTGTTCGTTACGCACTCAATATCTGAAGCGGTTAAGATTGGTAGCAGAATTCTCTTATTGAGTGCGCACCCGGGGCGGGTGCGTGCAGAATTAAATAGCGACGGAGTGGATGCTGTCGACATCGATGGAGTTCGATTGTCCGAGAAGATATCGGATCTTTTATTTGATAAGCAAATTCGATCCTCAGAGGGACAGAATGACTAAGGTAGATTCTTCCGCTACTTTCAGGCGAACCGAGATAATCAATGATGTAACATCCGATAATTTTGGTGTTGTCGAACGACCGTTGAGCTTACTGCATCAATTGTATGACAATGGCATGTTACGTAAATTTATTGTCTTAATTATATTGGCTGCATTATGGGAAGGCTACGCACGCTGGTCAAATAATCCGCTTCTTTTCCCGACGTTCATTGTAACTGTCGAGGCATTAGTCAATGGAATAATATCAGGAGCATTGATCAAGGCAACGGCCGCGTCTGTGACACTGCTTCTTCAAGGATATATTGCAGGATTATTGATTGCTGCAGTATTTACGGCGCTTGCAAGTGCAACTAGAGTTGGTGCCGATTTATTAGAAACCTTGACTTCAATGTTTAATCCCCTTCCATCGATTGCGCTGCTGCCGTTGGCGATGATATGGTTCGGCTTGGGAGATATGAGTATTATCTTCGTATTGATACATGCAGTTTTATGGGCTGTTGCATTGAATACTCATGCAGGTTTCAGATCGGTTAGCATGACTTGGCGTATGGTTGGTCGAAACTACGGCTTGTCTGGCTTGTCATACGTTTGCCGGATATTGATACCGGGCGCATTTCCTAGTATTCTAACTGGAATGAAGATCGGTTGGGCGTTCGCTTGGCGTACGCTAATTGCCGCGGAATTGGTTTTCGGGTCAAGCTCCGGATCAGGAGGTTTGGGTTGGTTTATCTTTCAAAATAAAAATATGCTTGATATACCAAATGTTTTCGCTGGATTGCTCATGGTTATTTTATTTGGACTGCTGGTAGAGAATTTGATATTTAAAACTGTCGAGTTGCGCACAATTAAACGATGGGGAATGCAATTCTAACGGGGCACTTTTAATAAAGCGATGGGAATTTTATTTTTTTATTGATAGAGATCTTGGCATTTATATATGCGTGCAAAACCATTAACCAAGGTATTGGCGGAATTTGTTGTTAATAGCAAATTTGAGGCCATTCCGTTGTTAGCAATCGAGCGTGCGAAGATGAGCTTGATGAGCACGCTTGCGAGTGCCGTAGCTGGGTATAAGATTCCTTCAAGCTCTATGATTCGTACCTTGGAGGTGGCCAGTGGAGGTAGCGCTGAAGCCCTTGTGTGGTATCACGGGGCACGACTGCCGGTCGCGAATGCAGCACGGGTCAACGCAATCGCGAGTGACGCGTCTGCATCGGATGATAGCGACCTTCGTAGCATAGCCCATATCGGTACTGCCATATCAGCCGCAGGAATGGCGGTCGGAGAATGTCTTTCGCGCCCAGGAAAGGATATTCTTACAGCCATGGTTCTTGGGTACGAAATTGCAGGTCGCATTGACGAGTCGCTTACGCCTGGCAGAATGCAACGGGGGTTTCATGGCACCGTATCAACTATATTTGGTAGCGCGGTTGCAGCCGGTAAATTGTACGAGCTGGATGTGGATAGGATGGCCCATGCGATTGCGCTTGCAGCGACCTCGGCTTGCGGTATGGCGATCGCGGCTGATACCAGCTGCTCGCGAGAATATGGCGCTGGCAACGCTACGATGCTTGGTATTCATGCTGCAAGAGCAGCGCAAGCAGGTTTTCAGGGCGAATTGCACGTTTTAGAGGCGACGCGGGGCTTCCTTAGCGCGATGAAGGGTGAAGATATACAGGCGATCCATCAGGATCTAGGAGGCGAGTGGGATATTGTCACCGATATGGCAGTTAAGCTCATGCCAGGCGCACATCCATTTCACACTTTGGCTGAAGCGGCCATAGAGGCGACGACATCTGGTAATATTGCGCCAGCTGATATAAAGCGAATCGTTGTACGGGGCGGTTTTCAGTGGACAGCATTTCGAGGAGAGCCGCACCCACGTAATCTTATTGAAGCCGCCCATAGTTTGTACTATTTTATTGCGCTATCGGTAGTAGAAAGACAGTTCGGATGGGACGCTTTAGATCGCAGCAAGATGCTCGATCCGGTTGTCGCTACGGTACAGAATAAAATTGAATTTGATCCGATTCCACCAATATTACCTGACAGATTTCCGCATCATCACGGAGGCCAGGTCACAATAATTTTGAATGATGGAAAACAGTTTTCAGCAATCCGCATGAAACCGAAGGGTTCGCACAGTGGCGGTATACAATGGAACGATGTTGACAAGAAATTTCGTGAACTGATGTCACTTAATGGAAGAAATATCGATGATGTAGAGCGATGCGTCGCCGTATTGCATGCATTCGAGCTTCAGGACGATGTCACGAAACTTCTTGAGTGTTTGATAAATATTTAATATCGGCATGAGATCGACAAATTGTATGTGAAATGTCAGTATAACAATTACGTTAGGTCTGTTATTGCATAAATAAGGCTAGTGGCGACTATGAAATATCATGATACTGGTTGTGATGAGCGATTCTTAGTGCGTCGTTCAGCAGCAGTATTACGGCATCGAGTCTCGGAAAGTATACGTAATGCGATTTTTGTCGGACGCTTCAAGCCAGGTGATCGACTTTTGGAGCGAGAGTTGTGCGAACTAACAGGGGTGAGTCGTACTTTGGTGAGGGAGGCATTGCGGCAACTCGAAGCAGAGCGGCTTATTAAAGTTATTCCTTATAGGGGACCAATCGTTGCTAAGATGTCAGCATCGGAGGCAAATGATGTCTATCGGGTCCGAGAAGAACTTGAGGGACTGGCATGCCAACTTTTCGCAGAAAGAGCAACTATCGGACAAATCGAAGATCTAAAAGATGCGCTCATTAGATTGCGAGAAAGCTATGCTCACGATGATAGCCTAGATCGACTTCAAGCAAAGAATTATTTTTATGAATGTCTATTGTCCGGAGCTGGCAATGAGGCGTTGTCAAACAGTTTGCGGCTCTTAACTTCGCAAATCATGTTGTTGCGCTCGATGTCTATGGCCGTGCCTGGTCGTACAAAAGATAGCTTGGCTGAGCTTGAGGTTTTGGTCAGTGCACTTTCAGCAAGGGATCCTAAGTCGGCGCGTTTGGCAGGTGCCCAACATGTAAGGAATGCATCCTTGATTGCAGTCGAACTGCTGCTGGAACAAGCGAAACACGATTGATTGCTAATAATTAATATTCTAATTTTATGCCGTTAAATCAACAATATCATGTCATTGATTAGCGTTTTGATTATCATAACTAATAATTTTCAACTTTAGACTTGGAATTATAAATATGAAACATGATATGGATTGCGCGCCTTTCGAGCTATTTGCGATAAGATATGGTAAACATCGAGGCAGGAGTGTTCATGAAAATTATTTGAGCTCGCCAGACTTGCATGATGCCGCAAGTGATTTAGACTATTATGTATGGCTTGCGCGTCGCGAGGATGAGATTTATTTGATTGATACAGGCTTTGATGAAATAACGGCGCACGTACGTGGTCGTGAGTTATTATGCCCAATAGACGAGGGGATTTCATTGCTTGGTGTCAACGCAAAAGATATAAAAAACGTCATTTTGACCCATTTGCATTATGATCATGCCGGTACTATAAAAGATTTTCCTAATGCTAAATTTCATATTCAAGAGACCGAGGTTAATTATGCCACGGGACGTTATATGCTCCATAAGCATTTAAGGGGGGCTTTTGAACTGGATAATGTTCTTGATATTATAAGAACAGTTTATGATGAGCGGGTGGTTTTTTATCGCGGTGACGCGACATTGACTTCGGGACTATCTGTGCACTTAATTGGCGGACATACTGCGGGCTTGCAAGTGGTGCGCGTATGGACGAAGCGTGGCTGGGTTGTCATAGCGTCTGATGCTACGCATCTATATGGCAATATTGATTGTGGGGTTCCTTTTCCTATTCTATTCAATGTCGGAGAACTTTTAGCGGGATATGATAAAGTTCGTGGGTTAGCTGATTCGTCGAGCCATATTATACCTGGACATGATCCGTTAGTAATGAATCGGTATCCTGCGTATTCTAGGAAGGCGATCGGTAAAATTGTACGCCTCGACCGTGAACCGTCTCGAAATAATTGATGCCGGGGATAGCTATAGATTATTAACGCATTTCGCTAAATATCTCCTATTTGCTATTGCGCTATCTTAATGATCATCTAAATTGAAAATATGATTGGAGAATCAATGAACAAGGAGTTGTCAATTAAGATTGCTCAGTTCGTACGAGATTTATCTTGGGACGATATTCCAGGTGATGTTTTGCATGAAGTTAAGCGTGCCATGGTCAATTATTTTTCGGTCGCAATTGCGGGCGCGAGCGATTCGACAACCAATATATTAGTTGACTATCTATCCTCTGTGTCAAATGATAACTCACATCGAGTTATTGGAAGTGACAAATTAATGAGCATATTGGATGCAGCATTTATAAACTCCATGAGTGCTAATGTTTTTGATTTCGATGATACGCATTTTCCGACAATCGTGCATCCAACAGCCCCAATTGCATCTGCCTTATTAGCACTTTCGGAATCAATGGAGATTTCTGGGAGGCAGTTTATGTTGGCTTTTGCAATAGGCGTTCAGGTTTCTTGTCGTATCGCGCTTGCGGTGTCGCCATTTCATTATCGGCGAGGGTGGCATATTACTGCAACCTGCGGGGTGTTTGGAGTAGCGATGGCGGTCGGAAAAATTTTACATCTGACACAGCAACAATTGGTTTGGGCTCTCGGCCATGCCGCGAGTCAAGCGAGCGGTTTGGTAGAATGTCTTGGTTCAATGTCTAAAAGTATTAGCGTCGGTAATGCAGCGCGAGGTGGGCTTGTTGCGGCACAATTGGCTGCACGATCGTTTTCAGGTCCTGATAGCCCGCTGGAGGGACAATTTGGATTTTTAAATGTTTTTGGAGATTCACCCGATATCGGTTCTGCGATGATAAATTTTGATAGGGACTGGGAGCTTCGTAATTTAGCATATAAACCCTATCCATGTGGCGTCGTGCTTAATCCAGTTATAGAAGCCTGCCTCAGGTTGGCTGTCTGTATGCCGCGTGAATTTTATACACGATTGCATACTATTGTGGTGACCGGCCACCCACTTCTGAAAATGCGCACAGATCGACCTAATGTGCCGAATGGTAGATTGTCGCAAGTTAGCGCTCAACATGCAGTTGCGGTTACTTTAATTCGACGTAAGGCAGGATTGTCGGAATTTTCAGATGAAGCTGTTAATGATACGCGAATTCGTCAACTTGGTAAATTGTTAATATTTGAGGAAGACTTATCTTATACGTTAGAAAGTGCAAAAGTCTGCTTGGTGTTTGATACTGAAATTCAGATTAATTGCACAGACGAACTTATAATCACAGATAAGAATAAGATCGAATTAGCAATTATCTCTGCAAAGGGATCACTGAGCAACCCACTTACGGACGAGGATCTTGTCGATAAGCTTCATCTACTATGTACGCGAGGTCGGCCGAACACCGATGATAATGCGTTATCCGATGCGATATGGAATTTGGATCAGATGGCAAATATTGACCGATTATTTAGTTTTGTGTCTTGATTGTATCTGTCCTTAGAGGTTGGTTTTTCATTTTTTTGGGCGTGAGGCACCGTTGATTACTTTTCGATACTGGTCTATACGCTAAGTAAAAGGTGTTTTTAACCCGCCACGCGTCCCAGCATATAAAACTCGTCGTTGGGGCGCAGGCTGACAGCGCTGGCCATACGATTGGACATGCCGAAGAAAGCGGCAATGCCGATGATGTTCCAGATGTCATCGTCGCTGAAGCCGTGGGCGTGCAAGGCCTGTCGCTGCGCGTCATCTACAGTGTGTGAGGCGGTGCTGACCTGGACCGCAAAGTCCAGCATGGCGCGCTGGCGCGTGCTGATATCCGCCTTTCGATAATTGATGGCCACCTGGTCGGCGATCAGGGGGTTGCGTGCGCGCACGCGCAGTATGGCGCCGTGCGCAATGACGCAGTAGTGACACTGGTTGATACCACTCGTCGCAACGACGATCATTTCACGCTCGGCCTTGCTCAGGCCGCCGGGCACTTCCATCAAGGCATCGTGATAGGCGAAGAATGCGCGGAACTCATCCGGCTTGTGAGCCAGCAGCAAAAAGACATTGGGGACGAATCCCGCTTTTTCCTGAACTTCTTCTATGCGTGCGCGGATGTCCTCCGGCAGGTTGGCGAGCGCCGGGCCGTGGGTGTAGAAGTCGCTGATGGGGGGCGTTTCATTGCTCATGATGGTGTTCTCCAATGAATCGGGATGTTGGCGGGAACTGCAGGGATGGGATCATTAGTTGAACCTGAAATATCCATTTCAGCGCGCAGCAACGGCCGGCACGGTGGGTTTCAATGATAATGATCCACTATCCAGGATTGTGTTCTGATATTGACGGCGCAATTGTGGCGTAAAAAACAGGCGCAAAAAGGCCCGCAGGCCATGGCGTACGATCATGCGCAGCAGCCAGCGGATGTTGTAGCCTGCAGCGCACAGCACCTCCCGGATCGCATTGTTCTCCAGCGCCAGATCGGCATACATCCGTTTGAGCTTGGCATTCTCGGCTTCCAACTCGCGCAGGCGGTGCAGCTGCGAGACCTGAGCGCCCGCATACTTGCTCTTCCAGTTGTAATACGTTGCGCTGCTGATGCCGTGCTTGCGACACAGCTCGGCTATCGGCATACCGGCCTCGCCTTCCTTCAACACCGCGACGATCCGGGATTCGGTAAATCTGCTTTTCCTCATGGAGATCTCCGTACAAGGGGAGGCCTCAAAATTCTAATCAAAAATGTCTACATAAAGGGGAAGTTTACGACAGGAAATGGTGATGCTGAGCAAACAACGCCGGGAGGATGTACGACAGATGCACGAACAAGATATCTCTGTTTCGGAGATTGCCCGGCACCTGGATATTGATCGCAAGACCGTGCGCAAGGCGCTCAGCCAACCCTGGCGCGCCTATAGCCGGGCACAGCGCGAAGATACTTTGCTTGCCGACCACGCGGAGTTCCTGCACCAGCGTGCCGAGCACGTCCGATACTCAGCCAGAGTCCTCTATCAGGAGTTGTGCCGGGCCAGATCGTATTGTACAGCGATAATTTCACAGGAAAGATGGATCACATACCAATCATTCATCAAAAGAATTTAAATTTTCATTGTCTATTCGCATCATGAATAGGTCATATTCAAAATAGAAAGTGGACTCTACCTCGCAGATCGCTGACGATGATGGGGCACTATTGATTATGTCTCAGCGATGGTTTTAAGGAAGGAATAATGCGAGGAAAAGTAGCCATAGTTGGCGTTGGACGAACGCCTTACAGCCGCGCAAAGCCCCATGAACCAAAGATAAATGTAGATCAGTACATCGCGTGGGCAGCCGAACTGGCGTTGCAGCATGCGGGCATGTCCAAGGATGATTTTAATGGACAGGGTCTGGGCATTTCGCACGCCGAGGCGGCGCATACGGTGAATTGGTCGGCGGCCACAGCGGAAAATTTGGGAATCTCGCCTTCGATCCTACTACGCGTGGATCAGGGGGGAGCGTCCGCATCTGCCCTTTTAGTTCGTGCGGCGGCGCTGATATCGGCAGGTGTGATCGACAGGGCGTTGGTGGTGGGTGCCGACACGCCGTTGAGCATGCCTTCGGTTGCGCCCGGACTCCCCCTGTCGCCTGAGCGCACACGGGGTGTTTTCTGGGACTTTCAGGGACCCTTCGGTGTCATGGGAGCCACAGCCCAATTCGCGCAGGTGCTCTCGCGCTACCAGCATGAATATAGCGTGACACCCGAGCAATTGGGCAAGGTGGCGGTTACCAACCGTTATCACGCCTCTCTGCATTCGGGTGCAATCTATCGCACGCCCTTCACGCTGGAAGACTATCTGAACTCACGCATGTTGTCCGATCCGCTGCGCCTGTATGACTGTGTGCCTATCGTCAACGGGGGCGTGGCATACATCGTGACGTCGGCAGAGTCGGCACGCACGATTACCGATCGACCGGTGTATCTGCTGGGCTTTGGTGAGGCGAACAACTATTACCACGGATCACGTTCGCTGCCGGACATTACTACTACAGGCTTTGCCAAGTCGGCCCCGCGCGCGATGGTGATGGCAGGCGTCGGGCATGAGGATATTCAGTTCTTCCAGCCTTATGACGATTACCCCTTTATTTCCATGATGACGATAGAGGATTGGGGGTTTTGCAAAAAGGGCGAGGGCGGCAAGTTCATTGAAGATCATGATCTGCGGTTCAGCGGTGATTTTCCGCTGTCCACAGACGGGGGGCAGCTATCGGGCGGACAGCCTGGCGGGGCCAACGGCGGCTTCATGCCGCTGATAGAGGCTGTCACGCAGTTGCGTAATGAAGCGGGTGATCGGCAAGTTAAGAATGCGACCATAGGTGCGTCTTGCGGATTTGGTGGTCTTCCTTATGGTCGTCCGGGAAGAAGCTGTATTTCCCTGGTATTTGGTGTGGAGCAGTAAATATGAGTCAGATTACAGACAAACCTCTGCCGGCTCTCGATGACCTGACCCGGCCTTTCTGGGAAGGCGCCAAAGAAGGCAAATTCATGATCCAGAGATGTGTGGATTGCGGGACTCACAATTTCTATCCCAAGCCGTGGTGCATCGAGTGCGGCAGTCGCAATCTGAGGTGGGTTCAAGCCTCCGGTAAAGGCACGATTTATTCCTTTACGGTATCGCGCTCTGTCGCAATGAATTACCCGGGATGGGCAGCGGAATTGCCTGTTGTGCTCGCATTGGTCGACCTGGAGGAAGGCGTACGGTTGTATGCGCAGATCACCGACTGTGCACCGGAGAGTGTTTATATAGGCATGCCTGTGCAAGCCTGGATTGCTGATTTGATTGAGGACATGAAAATCCCCAAGTTCAAACCGGCAGAATAAGTGAGCAAGTTCAGGGAGACAATGATGAGAGGGTACGAAATGGATCATATGGAGGCTGATGGTAATCTAGATTCGAGGATGCAAAACATGGGCGCATTTTAGCTACTATGCTGCCTCTTTGGCTTTCGGAGCATCTTCCGACCGCTTTCACTTTCATGTTGATGGCCGGTGTCACTGCCACGGGTTGTGCGGTTCGTGGGTTTTCAGGTTTTGGTGCCGGATTGTTGATGGCGCCGGTATTTAGTCTAGTAATGGCACCGACAGATGTCGTGGTAGTGATTTTATTTCTCAATTTGCTAACTACTATACAACTTTTGCCGGGCTCGTTACGCAGCGTTGATTGGGGTCTTGTGGCTCGTTTATTTGTTCCTACGATACTCGGTATGCCGATAGGCTTGATGCTCCTGCACTTCGTCGAGCCTATCGTTATGAGGAAAACGGTCGCAATCATTGTGATATTGGCGGCAACAGTATTGTTGATCGGCTGGGTATATCGTGGCCCCAGCGGTCGCCTACAAGATGTGATTGTTGGTGCGTCCAGCGGATTCCTAACGGCGATCGGCGGAGTAGGCGGACCTCCTGTCATCCTTTATTTGTTATCCATGCCGCATATGTCCCCTAGCGTCGTAAGAGCCGTGTGCGTCGTTTTTTTCAGCTTGACACAAATTTCCACCTTGATACCGCTAGGCCTGACAGGATCCATGACGTCGAAGCAGGCAGTCATAATTGTGTTGCTTTTGCCAATATCGGTAATTGCAAGCATGGTTGGCACATATTTGCACGTGTGGTCAGTCGGACGCCATCAGGCGTCTGTTCGACAGGCTTCATTAGTTTTGCTGCTTGTGATCGGTGTTGCTGCTCTTCTGCTTTGATGTTCATTGCTGAAAGAACTGTGGAATCTGATAGTCGCGCAGGCATGATAATAACTAGTGTGAATATCGAAATGGGATGATTATGTTAATGCCAGAAGCTCTGTGCTTCCGGGATAATGATTTAATCATGATTATTTGTTTTTCATAGGGGGATGTTATGAATCGAAAGATTTCTGGCAGTGAAGCGTTTGTTGAGGCGTTACGTATCGAAGGTGTGCAGCACATGTGCGGAATTGTTGGTTCTGCATTCATGGATCCTCTTGATCTCTTCCCACAGGCAGGTATTCGGTTTATTCAGGTGCGTCATGAGCAAAGCGCAGCGTTAATGGCCGAAGGCTACTCGCGAGCATCGGGAGTACCAGGGGTGTGTATTGGGCAAAACGGACCTGGCATTACAAACCTGGTGACGGGTGTCGCAAGCGCGTATCTGAATCACACCCCAATGGTCGTTATTACGCCCGCGGTCTTGAGCGGTGCAATTGGTTCGGGGGCCTTTCAAGAGGTGGATCAAATGCGCATGCTCGCGCCTGTGGTGAAGTGGCAAATGCAAGTCAACCGGCCGGACAGAATGTCTGAGGCGATACGTGGAGCGTTCCGTGCTGCTATTTCGTTGCGTGGACCGGTGCAAGTTGATATTCCCCGTGATGCATGGTACGGCGTGTGGGAGGAAGAGCCATTACTGCCAGCAGAATATCGCATTGACGGTCGTTATGGAGGGGCTAATGCAGAGTCCATCTCTGCTGCAGCGAAGATTATTCGCGAGGGTAAGAGGACTGCAATCGTTGCAGGCTTGGGCGCAGTTGATTCGGATGCAGGTCAAGATATAGCTGAACTAGCAGAAATGTTGTCAGCTCCGGTCGCTTGTGTCTATCTGCATAATGATGCGTTCCCGGGTACACATCCACTTGCCGTTGGCCCAATCGGTTACCAAGGGTCAGAAGCAGCCATGCGATTGTTGTCGGAGTCGGATGTAATCATTGCACTTGGCACGCGCCTGAACTCATTTGGCACAACGCCCCAGTATGGCTTGGATTTCTTTCCACGCGAAGCCAAGGTTATTCATAATTCAATAAACCCGTTGGAGTTGGGTGCGCTTCGGCGCATAGATGTTGGTCTGCTGGGCGATTGTAGCGCGGTCACCCGCCAGCTGATTGCTACTTTGAAGGGTGAGTTGCTGTGTATCGACCGCTCAATGCGGTTGGCTCGGATTGCGCAACTCAAAGAAGAGTGGTCTAGAAAATTGGAAGAAATATCTTTGCAGGATGGGAAATTAATCCATCCCAAGCGCGCACTATGGGAAGTATCCCGTGCTGTAGAGGAGTTTGGCGCGGATACAACAGTAGTTGCGGACGTTGGAAATATTAGCGGGGGGGCTAACGCATATTTCACCGGGTTTGATAAGCCGCGTCGATGGATGGCGGCAGGTAGCCTTGGTGGGATTGGCGTCGGGTTCCCTACAGCTCTTGGGGTTAAGCTTGCGCGCCCGGAAGCCCCGGTATTGGCGTTGGTAGGAGACGGAGCGTGGAGCATGTCCATGCAGGAAGTGATGACCTCTGTGCGCGAGAAGCTGTCACTCGTAACGGTTATTTTCAATAATTCGGTATACGGTGCAGAGCGACGAAATCAATTTGATTTTTTTAATGAGCGATATTTCTATACCGATCTCGAAAACCCGAACTTCGCTAAGATTGCATCAGAGATGGGCGCTAAAGGGACTCGTATCGAACAGCATGGTGATATCAGTGATGCTATTAAGACAGCTTTGGCTGCCGATCATCCTAGTGTCATTGAGATCATGACTGACCCTACGGTTCTCAATGAACCATATCGACGTGACGCATTGCAAAATCCTGTCCGTGTTATGGATATCTATCAATGAAGTGTGATGCTGGCTTTGTTCATGGGCAGGTTTAGCCCGGAAATTTTGCCAAAAGGAATCGGCACATTCTCGAATCCCGCATAAAATCAAGGTTCAAACAAGATTTTAGGGAAGGAAGTGCCGATGCCAAATCGTACCCCCGTGGCGCTGGATTTTGGACACCTTGGACGTCGTCACGTAAGCTTCCCCTTTATGTAGACATTTTTGATTAGAATTTTGAGGCCTCCCCTTGTACGGAGATCTCCATGAGGAAAAGCAGATTTACCGAATCCCGGATCGTCGCGGTATTGGAGGGTATACGCTCCATCTTCCCCATGATTGTCATTCCGGCGTGATTGTCCGATGCTATGCGTGTCGTATTTTCACGCGGAGCAATCATAACGGCAATCAGGGACAGGGGCTGGTGGCGGGCGCATCTTCGTCGCATTGACCAGGAGGACATCACAACCAAGGCCTACGCTGAACGCGAGGGCATTGCGTGTGCCTCGCTGTATTACTGGCGTCAGGTCTTCAAGGACGAGATGCAAGCGGGCGAGCAGCCCCGTTTTGTGCCCGTGCAACTCACGCCGGGTGCTGATCGTGCCAGAACTACAGCGCCCGAGCCGGCCTATAGCTTGGAGCTGGGCTCAGGGCATCGCAGAAATCACCGAAAAGGTGGTTTGGTGCCAAACTTCTCGGGAAGATGGATCACATACCAATCATTCATCAAAAGAATTTAAATTTTCATTGTCTATTCGCATCATGAATAGGTCATATTCAAAATAGAAAGTGGACTCTACCTCGCAGATCGCTGACGATGATGGGGCACTATTGATTATGTCTCAGCGATGGTTTTAAGGAAGGAATAATGCGAGGAAAAGTAGCCATAGTTGGCGTTGGACGAACGCCTTACAGCCGCGCAAAGCCCCATGAACCAAAGATAAATGTAGATCAGTACATCGCGTGGGCAGCCGAACTGGCGTTGCAGCATGCGGGCATGTCCAAGGATGATTTTAATGGACAGGGTCTGGGCATTTCGCACGCCGAGGCGGCGCATACGGTGAATTGGTCGGCGGCCACAGCGGAAAATTTGGGAATCTCGCCTTCGATCCTACTACGCGTGGATCAGGGGGGAGCGTCCGCATCTGCCCTTTTAGTTCGTGCGGCGGCGCTGATATCGGCAGGTGTGATCGACAGGGCGTTGGTGGTGGGTGCCGACACGCCGTTGAGCATGCCTTCGGTTGCGCCCGGACTCCCCCTGTCGCCTGAGCGCACACGGGGTGTTTTCTGGGACTTTCAGGGACCCTTCGGTGTCATGGGAGCCACAGCCCAATTCGCGCAGGTGCTCTCGCGCTACCAGCATGAATATAGCGTGACACCCGAGCAATTGGGCAAGGTGGCGGTTACCAACCGTTATCACGCCTCTCTGCATTCGGGTGCAATCTATCGCACGCCCTTCACGCTGGAAGACTATCTGAACTCACGCATGTTGTCCGATCCGCTGCGCCTGTATGACTGTGTGCCTATCGTCAACGGGGGCGTGGCATACATCGTGACGTCGGCAGAGTCGGCACGCACGATTACCGATCGACCGGTGTATCTGCTGGGCTTTGGTGAGGCGAACAACTATTACCACGGATCACGTTCGCTGCCGGACATTACTACTACAGGCTTTGCCAAGTCGGCCCCGCGCGCGATGGTGATGGCAGGCGTCGGGCATGAGGATATTCAGTTCTTCCAGCCTTATGACGATTACCCCTTTATTTCCATGATGACGATAGAGGATTGGGGGTTTTGCAAAAAGGGCGAGGGCGGCAAGTTCATTGAAGATCATGATCTGCGGTTCAGCGGTGATTTTCCGCTGTCCACAGACGGGGGGCAGCTATCGGGCGGACAGCCTGGCGGGGCCAACGGCGGCTTCATGCCGCTGATAGAGGCTGTCACGCAGTTGCGTAATGAAGCGGGTGATCGGCAAGTTAAGAATGCGACCATAGGTGCGTCTTGCGGATTTGGTGGTCTTCCTTATGGTCGTCCGGGAAGAAGCTGTATTTCCCTGGTATTTGGTGTGGAGCAGTAAATATGAGTCAGATTACAGACAAACCTCTGCCGGCTCTCGATGACCTGACCCGGCCTTTCTGGGAAGGCGCCAAAGAAGGCAAATTCATGATCCAGAGATGTGTGGATTGCGGGACTCACAATTTCTATCCCAAGCCGTGGTGCATCGAGTGCGGCAGTCGCAATCTGAGGTGGGTTCAAGCCTCCGGTAAAGGCACGATTTATTCCTTTACGGTATCGCGCTCTGTCGCAATGAATTACCCGGGATGGGCAGCGGAATTGCCTGTTGTGCTCGCATTGGTCGACCTGGAGGAAGGCGTACGGTTGTATGCGCAGATCACCGACTGTGCACCGGAGAGTGTTTATATAGGCATGCCTGTGCAAGCCTGGATTGCTGATTTGATTGAGGACATGAAAATCCCCAAGTTCAAACCGGCAGAATAAGTGAGCAAGTTCAAGGAGACAATGATGATTGGATACAAGATGAATATGCTATCGAAAGGTATGGGTGCGGCCGCTATTGCTTTGGGCTGTGCCCTAGCCATGGGGGGAAATGCCCACGCCAGGGATCAGGTCAATATCGATCTGCTTACCACTGGATTTGGGACTGGATCATATGTGATGGGTACTGCATTGGAAGAGGTGTCGAAGAAGAATCATGACTGGTTGCGTATTAACGCTACTGAAACACCCGGGTTCCCCTTCAATCTTCGGAAAATTGATGAGGATGAAGCCGCAAAGAAGATGACAATCATTGGTACAGGACCTGGTACGATCGGATTGGCTCGTGGTGGCCAAAAACCCTTCAAGAAAAAACACAAAAATACTCCGAAGCTGATCGCCAACTATTCTATTGGCACCTACTGGCTTGCTTCTATTAGCCCCGGAGTTAAGAAGATAGAGGACCTGAATGGCAAAAAAGTTGCTCTTGGCCGTGCTGCACAGACCAGCTGGGCTGTTCAGCCGGCGGCTGTGGTGGAGCAGGGCTACAACATGAAGGGCAAGGTAGACATCCAATATGTTGGTGTTGAGAGTGCGATCGCAGCATTACTTGACGGTAACGTGGATGCTGCCATTGTGGGCGGATACTGGGACCCGATGAAGCACACAATGACGCTCAGCCCTCAAACCACGGAGTTCATGGCTTCGGGGCGAAATATCAACTTCCTGTCCATGGGCGATGCTGAAATCAAGAGAGCGGTTGAGGCTGGCGTCACCATGTTGAGCCTTAGCGTCCCCAAGGGCGCGATTGCAGGTATTGACTACGATTTAAACGTAGTGGCCGATACCGTGTCGTGGGCGGCTTCACCCGAGTTTCCGGAAGAGCTAGCGTATGAGATAACGAAGCTCATTATCAATAATCTTGATAGTTTTGGGAAATTCCATGCCCTGGGCAAGTTGATGTCACCCGACGGCCTAGTCTATGGCTGGGATATTGAGGATATCCATCCAGGTGCTGTGAAGGCATACAAGGAAGCCGGTATCCTTAAATAATAGGGCCAGATATCAGGTACATAAAAATAAATTAATGGCGGAGGCGCCACCTCCGCCAACTCTTCTGATTTTACGTTCCGTGATCCGAGTGTTTCAGGAGGCATAGTGATCGGCCCCAATACAAACCTTGCCCGTAATTTGCTATTTATCATTGGGCTGTGCATGGTTGGCTATCATATGTTTTCAACGCAATATTTATTCTTGAATACATATGAGCATCAATCTGTGCATTTGGCATTTATATTGTCATTGTTGTTTATAAACCGCGCACGCGAGGCAACCAAAACATCTGCCTATGCATACAACATGCTGCTTGCAGTGGTGGGCGTGGCAGCCTGTGCATATGTTCTTTTTAATGTCGATACACTCGAAGAATCATTTGGATTTCCAGAGACGATCCATGTCGTCATCGGTGTGATTCTGATTTTTCTGGTCATCGAGGCTACCAGAATTGCATGGGGCTGGACACTGCCTATCGTGACCTTTGTGTTTTTGCTTTACTTTGTGTATGGGCATCTGCTTACTGGGCAGCTGTATCATCGCAATTTCAGCTTTGATTATATTGTTTCCTACCTGAGTATTGGTCTGTCAGGAATTTACGGTACGTTTTTAGGGATATCTGCCAATCAAGTATATCTGTTTGTCATATTCGGCGCACTTCTGGGTGTGATCAAGGTCAACGATTTTTTCTTCGAGGCCGGAAAGATCGCCGGTAAGGCCTTCCAGGGCGGGCCCGGGCAGACTGCGGTGGTTTCCAGCGCATTGGTGAGTACAGTTTCCGGCGCTGCAGTTGCCAATGTCGCTATCACCGGGGCATTCACTATTCCCTTCATGAAGCGGGTCGGCTATCGGCCGGAGCTGGCCGGTGCGATCGAGGCGACGGCTTCCACGGGCGGTCAGATCATGCCACCGGTCATGGGGGCAGCGGCCTTTCTGATGGCATCCTTCCTGGGCGTGCCCTATGCCAACATCATGATGGCCGGCGTTATTCCGGCTGTTCTTTATTTTTTCTGTGTCATGCTGGGCGTCCAGTTCATCGCTATACGCGATGATATTCGACCACCCAAGGAAAAAATCGATTACGGCATCCTGTTCAAGCGGTTTCCCTTGTTTGTTATTCCGCTCGGCGTGCTGGTGGTGCTGCTCCTCAAGCAGTATTCACCTGCCCTGGCTGCATTCTGGGCCATCCTCCTGTCCATCGGGCTTGCAAGTCTGCATCGCGATACGCGTCCGAAGGTCATGGAACTCCTCAAGAATCTGGCAGGCGGTGCTGTTATCGGTGCCCAGATCGGGATATCACTTGCCATTGTCGGCATGATTGCGCAGACGCTTATTACCACGGGCCTGGGATCCAAGATTGCCGGTGTCGTGGAAATCCTCAGCGCCGGATCTGTGATCTATGCGCTGATCCTGGCGATGCTGGTTTCAATTGTGCTGGGCTGCGGCGTTCCTACCAGTGCAGCGTACACGTTGGTTGCCATTGTCGTTGTACCCATCATCATCGAGATGGGTATAGAACCCATTGCTGCACATTTCTTTGCGTTCTATTTTGCAGTAGTTTCAGCCTTGACGCCTCCCGTTGCGCTCGCCGCCCTTGCGGGTGCCGGTATCGCAGGGGCGAATTATTTCAAGACATCTTTCTCGGCATTCAAGCTTGCGATTTCCGGATTCATCATTCCGTTTATGGTGGTCTACAACCCGATCCTGCTGCTGCAGCCTGATGAAAGCGGTTCTGCATTTTTTGTCTATCTGGCCATTCCGCTGTCTTTGGTCGCATTGACGATGACACTGTATGGCTGCGGCCTTACCCGATTCAGCCGTTCTGAGTGGATGCTGTCTGCCCTGGTCACATTGGCAATGCTATTCGTGACTTTTTCCTCGGCAGCGATGTCATTGATGTTTGTCTATGGTGTTCTCTTTGCTGGACTTGCGCTGGCAGGGATGCTGCTTATTTCCCAGATCCGTAAATTACGTATTGGTGTTGTACATGAAATATGAATGCATAAGACTTTCAATTGAAGGCAATACTGCCACGCTGACATTGAATCGGCCGCAGGTGCTTAATGCCCTCAATAATCAGATGATCGCGGAAGCCTTGCATGCAGTTGAAGGGCTTCCCGAGTCCACGCGGCTGCTGGTGCTCAGAGGCGCGGATGGCGTGTCACTAGCTGCCGGGGCTGATCTCAACGAAATGAAGCAGCGATCTATCTGGTCGGAGCTGGATTTTGGCAAACGACGGACACTTGCGGAAAGGTTGTCGCAGGGAAATTTTGTCACATTGGCAGCAATAGAGGGTTATGCGCTGGGTGGCGGGCTGGAGCTTGCGCTGGCGTGCCATTTGCGTGTTGCAAGTAGTAATGCGATTGTTGGTTTACCTGAAACGCGGTTAGGGTTCATTCCGGGCAATGGCGGTGCAGCTCGCTTGACACGTTTGGTTGGCGTAGGTCGGGCTCTACAGATGATTTTACTGGGCGAGCATGTCAAGGCTGAGCAGGCGCTGGAATACGGCATTGTTAATTGGGTTTATCCAGAAGAACAATTTGATGAGCAGCTCGCTGGACTTAAGGAACGTTTGGTGCGTCTGGCACCTTTGGCAACACATGCTGTTATTGATTCAGTAGAGAAAGCTGTAGATATGTCGCTCAGCCATGCGATCGAAAATGAGCAACGCTGGTTTCAGATTTGTATGGAGTCACCTGACAAACAAGAAGGGTTGGCAGCATTTTTTGAAAAAAGACGGGCGAAATTCAGCGCTCGTTTCCCAAAATAAATATGAATGGAGTAATAAGGTAATGGATAAAACAGCAGCAGAAGGCCGTCGGGTTGGGACAGTCTCTAGAAACAGTTTCATCTGGGAAGATCCTTTCCTGTTTGATGATCTGCTTACTGACGAGGAAAGAATGATTCGGGACAGCGCCCGCAGTTATGCGCAGGAAAAGCTCATGCCCCGGATTCTCGAAACTCATCGCCACGAAACTTTTGATGTCACCATTATGAAGGAGTTTGCGGAGCTGGGATACCTTGGTGCGACGATCGACGGATATGGATGCGCCGGAATCAGTCAGGTGGCCTACGGCCTGATTGCGCGCGAGTTTGAGCGCGTAGATTTTAGCTTTCGATCAGCGCTTGGTGTTCAAAGCTCATTGGCGATGACGCCAATTTATCTCTTTGGCAGCGAGGAGCAGCGAGAGACCTTTCTGCCGCAATTGGCATCCGCAGAAAAGCTTGGATGCTTCGGATTAACGGAACCGGATCATGGTTCAGATCCCGGGAGCATGACGACAAAGGCGGTGGCGGTCACCGGGGGCTATCGCTTGTCGGGTACAAAAACCTGGATTACCCACGCGCCGATTGCGGACTACATGGTGGTTTGGGCACGTTGTGACGACGGTTCCCTGGGCGGCTTCATTCTGGACCGGGAAATGGAAGGGGTGGAAACAACGAAGATAGAAGGCAAGTTTTCTGTGCGTGCATCACCCACCGGGCAAATTCTGATGGATGACGTCTTTGTGCCCGAGTCCCGCAGGCTGCCCGGCGCGACGAGTCTGGCTGCACCTTTTGCCTGCTTGAACAATGCCCGCTTCGGGATTTGCTGGGGCTCTATGGGTGCCGCAGAATTTTGCTGGCATGCGGCACGCAGCTATGCGCTGGACCGGAAGCAGTTCGGCAAGCCGCTTGCGGGGTTTCAGCTGGTGCAGGCCAAGTTGGTTGATATGCAGTCAGAAATCACGCTGGGCCTGCATGCCTGCCTGCGCGTGAGCCGTCTGCATGATGAAGGCCGGGCGACGCCCGAAATGCTTTCCCTACTCAAGCGCAATAATGCGAGCAAGGCACTGCATATCGCGCGCCTGGCCCGGGATGTCCACGGCGGGAATGGTATTGCTGATGAATACCACGTCATCCGTCATGTCTTGAATATGGAAACACTTAATACTGTTGAAGGGACTTATGATATTCATTCTCTGGTATTGGGACGAGCGCAGACAGGCATCAGTGCCTTTCGTTGATTTTGGGCGGAAACAGTTACCATGTTTGATAGAAAAAGGGTCATTTTTCGTATGGTGCGACCTGAGTCCGTTGCCATCATCGGTGCCTCCGCCGATTTTCGTAAAGTCAATGGCAGACCGCTGAAGCATCTTCTCGAAAAAGGCTACAGGGGACGCATTTACCCAGTTAATCCCAAATATGAGGAGATAGCCGGCTTGGCCTGCTATCCAGGCATTCGTGAGCTGCCCGAGGTCGTCGATGTTGCGATCATAGCGGTACCGGCGGGATTGGTCCTGGATGTTGTTGAACAGCTGGGCGAGAAGGGCATCCACGCGGCGGTCGTGTTCAGTTCGGGCTTTGGGGAGCTCGGCGAGCAGGGAAGGGCCATGGAAAACCAGCTGCAGCAGCGCGCCCGAGCGCTTGATGTGGTGCTGCTGGGGCCGAATTGTCTGGGTTTCATCAATGCCTTTGAGAATGTGTATGCGACATTCAGTCAATACGCGGATAGCGCCGACACTCGTGGCGGTCCGGTCGCGTTTGTCACCCAGTCGGGCGCTTTTGGCACGGCGATCGCCGCCCTGGCCAATCAGCGCTCCCTGGGTCTCGGGTATTTCATCAACACGGGCAACCAGATTGATGCAAGCTTCAGTGAGCTGATGTCTACCGCAATCGAGGATGAGCGGGTGCGCGTCGCCGCAGGTTATCTGGAGGGCGTGCGTGACGGCAGGGAGCTGGTTGCGCTTGCGACGCGTGCCCATGAGCTTGGCAAACCGTTGGTGCTCACGAAAGTAGGGCGAAAGGAATCCGGCGTTCGCGCCGCAGCTTCACATACAGGGGCGCTTGCTGTTCAGGATGATGTGTTTGACGACATACTGAAGCAGTACGGCGTGCTCCGTGCTCGTAATGAAGAACAGATGCTGGATATGATAGAGGCCTTCGCCTATATCGACCGCTGCAGCGGTAATGGGTTGGGCATTGTGACGCAGTCCGGTGGCGCGGGTGTGATGATGGCGGACCGGGCGGAGGAGGTGGGCCTTGCGGTGCCCGAGCTTACCGCAGCGACAAAAGCACGCTTGCGTTCGGTGATGCCGGAGTTTGGCGCTGCCGATAATCCGGTTGATGTGACCGGACAGTTTGTCGCGGAACCTCAACTGCTGCGAGACTCGGTGCTTTCCGTCATGCAGGATCCCGGCATTGATGTGACCATTGTCTGGCTGCAGCTCATGCATGGATTTGCAGACGTTCTTGTGGAGGTTTTTCTTGATATCAAGCGGCAATCCGATAAGCCTTTCATCGTATGCTGGGTCGCTGCACCGCAAGCCGCTGTCAAGCATTTGCGTGAACATGGGATTGCGGTCTTCCACGCGGGTGAGCGTGCGGTTGAGGCAGTGAGTGCGCTGGCCCGTTTCCACGCGGATAACGGTCACATGCAAAAGGCGCTGGCAGCGCCAGCATCCGGGCAGGCAGCGGTAATCACACAGTTCGAGAATGGTGCCCAAGCCACCGTAAAGACAACGGAGGCCCTGGTGCAAGCCGGTGTTCCCATGGCCGCAGTATCGCTCGCCACCACGGCTGATGAGGCGGTGCAGGCCTGGAAGCGGTTTGGCAGTCGTGCGGTCGCGCTGAAGATTGAATCGCCTGATATCCTCCACAAAACGGATATTGGAGCAGTGCTGCTCGGACTTAATGACGAATCGGCGGTGAATGAGGGCTTTTCCATCATCATGGAAAGAGCGACGAAGGAAAAGCCGGATGCCAGTGTCAGCGGTGTCATCGTTCAGCCCATGAGCTCCGGCGACACTGAGCTGGTTATCGGCCTCAAGCGTGATGATGCCTTCGGCATTGTTGTCATGGTCGGCCTGGGCGGCATTATGGTGGAGGTCTTGCGTGATGTCGCATTTCGACTGGCACCATTTTCGGTGGACGAAGGCTTGCGCATGTTGAACCAGCTTAATGCCAGTCCCGTGCTTGATGGAGTGCGCGGTCGTCCAGCGGCGGACCGGCAGCAACTTGCAACATTGCTTTCGAATATCTCGATCTGGGCTGCTGCACATGAAGACGCCATTGAGGAGCTGGATCTGAACCCGGTTCTTGTTGGCCCTGACGGTGCCTCGGTAGTTGATTGCCTGCTGGTTATAAACAATCGTCGAGGAACTGAACATTGAGAATCTGAGCTAGGATTGTGCGTAACCATACAATAGCTATGGCTGCTTCTACACAAAGGTGAGGCAGGGCTGTTCATTGGTCTTCTGCAGGATATAGTCGCATGAAGCTACGCACGATCAACCTCAATCTGCTGCTTGTTTTTGCAACCGTCTACCGTGAGGGCAGTATTTCGAAGGCAGCGGTTGCCTTGCATCTGACGCAGCCGGCCGTCAGCAACGCGCTGGCCCGGCTGCGTGAACAGTTCGATGATGCGCTGTTCGAGCGTGACGGTTCCGGCATGCGGCCAACGCCGCGTGCGCGGGCCCTCATCCAGCCGGTACAGGAAGCGCTGAACATACTGGAGCATGGCCTGAAGCAGGATGAGACGTTTGATTTCTCGACGTCCACGCGCAGCTTTATCATCGCGGTCGGTGACTATGGGGAAACGGTGTTCATCCCGCGTTTTGTGAACTGGCTTGCGCAGGTCGCGCCCCATGTTCACATCCAGATCCGACCGGAGCCCAGTGCAGGAATCCAGGATGAATTGCGTAGCGGCAAAATTGATCTGGCACTGGATTATTTTATCTTGGAGCGCCCCGAATTTTTTTCCAAGTGTTTGCTTACAGATACCCTGCTAACGCTTGCACGACCTGATCATCCTGAGATAGGGGATGTGCTTGATCTGGATACCTATCTTGCATTGCGTCACGTGATACTTGAGCCGCGGAAAGGGACGAGCTCGCTCATTGATCTGGCGCTGGCGAAGCGGAATCTGAAGCGCACGATCGCCGTCACTGTTCCTCATTTCCAGTCCATGCCGGTCATAGTGTATTCCAGTGATCTTGTGTGTGGTATGCCCCGGCGCATGGCCAATCTGTATATTCGGCATTTCGCCTTGGCACATTACCCGGTCCCTTTGAGGACACCTACATTTCCAATTTACTTGATCTGGCATCACACACTCAAAGATGATCCGGGACACACCTGGCTGCGGAACAGCATTATGGAATTTGCCAGGCAAATCGAACAGGAAGATTATCTTGAAAGGGTGTGATCAAAGTGGTATGCCATGGGCATAGAGGTTTTTATCATTGCCGCCCTGGGTGCGCTGATAGGTGGTCTGGTGCAGGGTCTGTCCGGCTTTGCATTCACGATGGTGGCGATGTCGGTCTGGGTCTGGAGGCTTGACCCGTTGCTGTCGGCGGTATTGGCTGTCTGTGGCGCTTTTTTCGGTCAGGTGGTCGGGCTCGTCTCCATACGCCGACAGTTTCTATGGCCAATCCTGTTGCCTTTCATTGCAGGAGGCTTTCTTGGTATGCCGCTAGGGTTCAAGATATTGCCCTATATCGAGATCGTCTATCTGAAAATGGGTCTGGGAATCCTGTTGCTGGTGTGGTGCCCGGCAATGCTTTTCATGGATAGGTTGCCCAGACTTGTCATTCGTGGACGCCTGCTCAGCGGCGTCATGGATGGTCTGGTGGGGTTTCTCGGCGGCATCCTGGGTGTGCTTGCGGGTCTTTCCGGGTCTTTGCCCGCGCTCTGGTGTTTGCTCAGGGGGTATGAAAAAGACTTGCAGCGCGCAATATTCCAGTATTACAACCTCAGTATCCTGGGTGTCACCATGGCGCTTTATATTGCCCGGGGCTTGATTACGCAACCGATGCTGCCCGTCCTGGGCGTTGTGCTGCTGATTCTGTTCATACCGGTGATCATAGGCACAAGGCTTTACAAGACCATCGACGAAAGGACGTTTCGACGGGTCGTGCTGGTATTGCTCACACTGTCGGGAATGGCGCTCCTGATTTCAGCAGGGTTGTAATCATTACCTCTGCCGCCTGCATTCACATCCCGTCACAACTCCCCCGGCCCTAACATTTGACAAAGCAATAAACCTTAATCACAATCATTCTCATTTGCAACATCAACCGGAGTGGGATTGTGGTGATTTCTTCTGGAAACCGGAGCCAGGCCTGCCGTGGCTCCCGCCGGGGGCTGGCGACGGCCCTGCTGGCCTGCGCCGGCCTGCCGCTGGCGGCGCAGGCACAGTCGGATTCGGCAGTGCAACTGGACAACATTGTGGTCACGGCCACGGGCTTCGAGCAGATGGTGGAGGATGCGCCCGCATCCATTACGGTCATTCCGCGCACCGAGCTGGAGAAGAAAGCCTTTCGCGATGTGACGGATGCGCTCAAGGATGTGCCCGGCGTGGTGGTGACCGGCGGGGGCAGTTCCAGCGACATCAGCGTGCGTGGCATGGCGCCGGCCTACACCATGATCCTCATCGACGGGAAACGGCAGAGCTCGCGCGAGACGCGGCCCAATTCGGACGGGCCCGGCATCGAGCAGGGCTGGCTGCCACCCATGGCCGCGGTCGAGCGCATCGAGGTGATCCGCGGGCCCATGTCCTCGCTGTACGGTTCGGACGCCATGGGGGGTGTGGTCAATATCATCACGCGCAAGGTGCCCGAGCAGTGGACGGGCAGTGTGCGCACCGAGGGCACGATCCAGGCCGACTCGGATTCGGGCAATATCTATCAGAGCAATGTCTATCTGGCCGGCCCCATCATGGAAGACAAGCTGGGGGTGCAGATCTACGGGCAGAAGATGCGCCGCAACGAGGACCGCATCGTCAACGGCTTCAACAAGCAGGACATCACGTCCGGCACGGTGAAGTTTGCCCTCACGCCCAACAAGGATCATGCCCTGGTGGCCGAGCTGTCGCGCACCCTGCAGGAGCGTACGTCCACGCCGGGCAAATCGGTGGCGGCACTCAATGCGCGAGGTAATCCCAACACGCTGTCCGAAGTCAAGTATGCGCAGACGCGTTATGCCCTCACGCATACCGGGCGCTGGGGCAAGCTGACGTCGAATACCTACGTGCAGCGCGAGAAGACGGACAATCCCTCGCGTGACATGTTCCTGCGCAACACCGAGTTCAACACGCAATGGAATCTGCCGCTGGGCGATCATGTGGTGAGCGCCGGTTTCCATTATCTGAAGGAGAACCTGCGTGATCAGGGCAATCAGTATGACACCAGCCTGAGCCGTCTGAGCCGCTATCAGTGGGCCGTGTTTGCGGAAGACGAGTGGATGCTGACGGATGATTTTGCGCTGACGACGGGGCTGCGCATGACGCGCGACGAGAATTACGGCACGCACTGGACGCCGCGCATGTACGGCGTCTGGCACATGAATGACGCGCTCAGCCTGAAGGGCGGGGTATCCACCGGCTTTCGTGCACCCACCTTGCGCCAGGCCGTGGCCGATTGGGGCCAGATCACGGGCGGTGCGGGCAATGCCGATGCCATCATCGTGGGTAATCCCGATCTCAAGCCGGAAAAGAGCATCAGCCAGGAGCTGGGCATCATCTGGGACAACCGCGACAACCTGGCCACCAGCCTGACCTTCTTCAACACCGACTTCAAGGACAAAATTTCGGAAGTGCGCCGTTGCACCTCGCCGGACGGCTCACGGTCCTGCCATGTGCGTCCGGGTGACGAAGGCTACCGTTTCATCAGTGACCGGGTGAATGTGGATCGGGCCAACATCCGCGGGGTCGAGGCCACCATGACCTGGGCCATGCGCGATGATGTGCGCCTCTCGGCCAACTACACCTATACGCATTCCAAGCAGAAGAGCGGAGATTTCAAGGGCGAGCCCCTGAACAAGATGCCCAAGCATATGTTCAATGCCACGCTGGACTGGGATGCCAATGAGCAACTCAACTTCTGGTCACGTGTGAACTTCCGGGGCAAGACGTCCGACTATCTGAGCCGCACCGCCATGGCGGAGGGCACACCGTCCTTCACTTTTGTGGATGCCGGCGTCAACTATCGCCTGAACAAGCAGGTCAGCATGGGCGTGGGTATCTACAACCTCTTCAACAAGCGGGTGCTGGATGAGACCTATGACGCGGTCTACGACGGCCGGCGCTACTGGGCGCACCTGACGGTGGGCTTCTAGGGGGCAGACTCAGGCGGCTGCGCGCACGGCATCGAGCTGGTCGGCCAGCACAAGGAAGTCCCGCGCGTGCAGGGTGTTCTGCGCCTTCGGGCTCACATCCTTGGGCGGCTGGTCCGCGCCGTACTCGAAAGGCCGCTCGACGTAGGCGGTGAGCAGGCCGCAGGCCCGGGCCGCCGCCAGATCCTCATGGTGCGCGGCGACCAGCATGACCTGATCGGGTCGCACTGCAAAAAGATCGGCAACGCCCAGATAGGTGGCGGGATGCGGCTTGTAGCGCCGGAAGATCTCGGCCGAGAGCACGCAGTCCCAGGGCAGGCCCGCACGCTTTGCCATGTGGGTGAGCAGGCTGATGTTGCCGTTGGACAGCGGTGTGATGACGTAGTCTTTCCTGAGACGATGCAGGCCTTCGATGGCTTCGGGCCAGGGCCGCAGGCGATGCCAGGCGCGGTTGAGGTCTGCCTTTTCTTCGGTGTTCAAATGATGAACACCAAATCCGGCAAGGACATCCTCCAGGATGAGGGCGTGCAGGTCGTCGATGCGCGTCCAGGGCAGCTCGCCCGAGCGCACGCGCTCCATGGCGGGCTGATAGCCCGCACGCCAGCGGCGCGCGAAATCCTGCCCGTCGACATGGGGCAGGAGGCGGGAGACCTCGCCGGCGATGGCGCCGCACCAGTCGACCACGGTACCGAACACATCGAAGGCCAGCACCTGGACTTCATTCAGGGCAGTGTCTGACACATCCATCTCCTTTCACAAGGCATTGGGGAACAGCCACAGCAGCGCCGCCGTCATGATGGCATAGCGTGCAAACTTGCCGATGGCCATGTACAGCACGCTGGGCCAGAAGGCCAGGCGAAACCAGCCGGCAACGGCGCACAGCGGGTCGCCCACGACCGGCAGCCAGGAAAACAGCAGGGCCGGCGGGCCCAGGCGGTGAATCCAGTGACTGATCTGGTCGTGCCAGCGCCCGCCCGCCCGCTTTCCGTCGCCTTCGGGGTGGGCCTCGCGCCAGCGTTCATAGGCTTTTTCCGCGCCCATGCCCATGGCATAGCTGATGATGCCGCCACAGGTGTTGCCCAGGGTGGCCACCAGCACTGCGGGCCAGAACATATGGGGTGCAATCTTCACATAGCCGAACACCGCCGGTTCGGACCCCATGGGCAGCAAGGTGGCCGAAACCAGGCTGACCAGGAAGATCGCACTCAGGCCCACGCGTGGCAGCGCCAGCGTGATCAGCAGCCATTGGATCATCGTATGCAGCCAGCTTTCCATAAGGCGCTAGTGTATAGGCAAAGCCGCCCATCCGGCGGGTGTGTGTCCGGCTGCGTGTTATTCTTGCTTTTTTGCCTTTCCGACGGACTTTTCCACGTCCATGACCACCACCGACTATCTGAAGCACATCCTCACCTCCCGCGTCTACGACGTTGCCGTTGAAACCCCCCTGGAAGTCGCCCCCGGTATTTCAAGCCGCATGAACAATACGGTGCTCCTCAAGCGCGAGGATACGCAGCCGGTGTTCAGCTTCAAGCTGCGCGGCGCCTACAACAAGATGGCGCGCATGGATGCGGAGGAGTTGCGCAACGGGGTGATCGCGGCGTCGGCCGGCAACCATGCCCAGGGTGTGGCCCTGGCGGCGCGCAAGCTGGGTTGTCGTGCGGTCATCGTCATGCCGGTGACGGCGCCACGCCTCAAGGTGCAGGCGGTGGAGCGCCTGGGTGGCGAGGTCGTGCTCGTCGGGGACAGCTTCAGCGATGCCTATGAGCACGCTGCGCGTCTGCAGGAAGAGCAGCAGCTGACGTTTGTTCACCCTTTCGATGATCCCGATGTGATTGTCGGCCAGGGTACGGTGGCGATGGAGATCCTGCGCCAGCATCAGCGTCATATCGATGCCATCTTCGTGCCGGTGGGCGGCGGCGGCCTGCTGGCCGGCGTGGCCACTTATGTCAAGGCGCTGCGTCCCGAGATCCGCATCATTGGCGTGGAAACCGAGGATTCGGCGGTGATGGCGCGCAGCATTGCCGCCGGCAAGCGCATTACGCTGGACGATGTCGGCCTGTTTTCGGATGGTACGGCGGTCAAGCTGGCGGGAGAGGAGACTTTCCGGCTGGCCCAGGCCTATGTCGATGATTTCGTACAGGTCAATACGGATGCGGTGTGTGCCGCCATCAAGGATGTGTTCCAGGATACGCGCAGCGTGATGGAGCCCGCCGGCGCCCTGGCGGTGGCGGGGGCCAAGCGCTATGCCGCCTGGCATCAGTGGCGCGGCAAGACGCTGGTGGCCATCACCAGCGGTGCCAACATGAATTTCGACCGCCTGCGCTTCGTTGCCGAGCGGGCCGATGTGGGTGAAGCGCGCGAGGCCATTTTTGCGCTGACGATTCCCGAGGAGCGCGGCAGCTTCCGTCGCCTGTGCGAGTCCATCGGCAATCGCAGCGTCACCGAGTTCAACTATCGCATCTCGGACGCCGCGCGTGCGCATGTGTTCGTGGGCCTGCAGATCGAGTCCGCCGAAGAGACGGCGCTGCTGGCCGAGGGTTTTCGTGCCGTCGGTCTGGGCGTGGTGGATCTGTCTGACAACGAGATGGCGAAGACGCATCTGCGCTATATGGTCGGCGGCAAGTCGCCCCTGGCCGAGCACGAGATGCTGTTCCGCTTCGAGTTCCCGGAGCGCCCCGGCGCACTCATGAAGTTCCTGCAGGCCATGAGCCCGGAATGGAACATCAGCCTGTTCCATTATCGCAATCAGGGTGATGACTATGGCCGCATTCTGGTGGGCCTGCAGGTGCCGCCCACCGACATGGCCGATTTCGACCAGTTTCTGGATGCCGTGGGCTATCCCTGCTGGGATGAGTCGGCCAACCCGGCCTATCGTCTGTTTCTCTAGCCGATTTCTCTAGCGCGCCGCAGTCGGCGTTTCGCGGTCGGCACAGGCCTGTTCGAGCAGCCTGCGCACTTCGGGCAGGTGTTGCGAGAGCCGGTTGAAAGCTTCTTCACGCTGAAGGTCGAGTCGCTCGGCCGTCTCCAGGTCGACGGTATGGAAGCGGATGGCCTCGCCCGGCATGATCTGGGCCAGCAGGGGCAGATCGACGCTGATGACGTGCGCGAACTTGGCGTAGCCGCCGGTGGTCTGGCGGTCTGCCATGAGCACGATGGGCATGCCGTCCTGGGGCACTTGTATGGTGCCGAAGCTGGTGACTTCCGACAGCAGCTGGACGGGTTCGGAAAAACTGAGCGCAGGGCCGTCGAGCCGGTAGCCCATGCGATCCGACCGCGTATCTACAATGTATTCAGATGCCAGGAATTTCTGAATGGATGCCGGCGTGAAAAGCCCGTCATGCGGCCCGGGAATGATGCGGATGTCATTGCGCGGCATGAAGCCCAGCACCGCCGGCAGATAGAGCACGATACCCCACAGTCCCTGCGCAAGCGCTTCCAGCGCGGCGTCGTCATCGGGCTGGATGCGTTTGCGCAGCGGCAGGACATCGCCCTTTTTCAGGGCGCGTCCATCCAGCCCGCCGAAGCCGCCGCGCAGATAGGTGCTGCGGCTGCCCATGACGGGGGCGATATCCAGCCCGCCGTGCACGGCCACATAGGCGCGTACACCGGCCTTGCGCGCACCAAAGGCCAGGGTGTCGCCTGCGCGCACCACCAGCGGCCGGTTGTTGGGCACGGGCTTGTCGTTGAGCGTGGGTGACAGCGTCGCGCCGCTGATGGCGATACCGCAGGCGGCGTCGAAGCGCAGCACCGGCCCGCTGAGTGTGACTTCCAGGCTTGCCTGGTCATCGCTGTTGCCCGCGATGAGGTTGGCCAGGCGATGGGCGCGCCCGTCCATGGCGCCGCCGGGCGATACGCCCAGGTGCTGGTGGCCGTAGCGCCCCAGGTCCTGCACCGTACTCAGCAGGCCGGGCTTGATGACTGTGATGCTCATGACTCTCGTTGCAAGGCGACGAATTCGTCGTCCGTGATGGGGATGAAGCGGACCATGTCGCCCGGTGCCAGCAGGGTGTGGGGCTCATGCGCCGGCTGGAACAGGGGCAGGGGTGTGGCGCCCAGGATGTGCCAGCCGCCCGGCGATATATTGGGATAGATGACGGTCTGGCGGTTGGCAATGGCGACCGATCCGGCGGGCAGTTGCGTGCGCGGCGTGGCCCGGCGCGCGATGTCCAGCAGGGGATCGTGCAGGCCGATATAGGGTGTACCCGGTGTGAAGCCCAGCATGAAGACGTAGGCGGGCGCGTCGCTGTGCAGGCGGATGAGCGCATCGGTTGCCAGGCCGCACTGCCGCGCGATGTCTTCCAGATCGGGGCCGTGGCGGCCGCCGTAGCAGACGGGGATCTCGACGCAGCGTGCCGGCGGTGTCAGGGCCTGGCTGGACACGGCCTGGACGATGCGCACGATGTCGGCGGCGACATTGCGGTAGCGTGTGGCGGGTCCAAACAGGCGTGGCTGGGTATGCACCGCCACGGTATTGAAGCTGGGCACGATATCCGTCACGCCGTGCAGCGCCGCGGCACGCAGGGCGTGGGCCACGGCACCGCATTGCTGCCCGGTGTGCATGCTCAGCGGCTGGTCAAGGACCAGCACCAGCGTCCTGTCCCCTTGCGGCAGTATGCGCCAGGGCGGGTCCATGTTCGGTATCATTGCGCGATTTTACCGGGTATTTTGCGGTTGTCACGCGTCATCATCCGGCGTTTCGGACAGCCGGCCCGGGGGAAAGTGAAGGCTGAAGCGGCTGCCGGCGCCCAGGCGGCTTTCGATGTGCAGCTCGGCGTCATGGCGCAGGGCAACGTGGCGTGTGATGGCCAGGCCCAGGCCGGTGCCGCCCGTGGCGCGCGAGCGTCCGCGATCGACGCGGTAGAAGCGCTCCGTGAGGCGGGGGATGTCGCGCGCGGCAATGCCGATGCCGGTGTCGCTGACCTGAAAGCGTGCACCCCCCCCTTTCTCGGCCTGCCAGCTGACATCGATGCGCCCGCCTTCGGGTGTGTAGTGGACGGCGTTGGTGATCAGGTTGGTGATGGCCGAGCGCAGTTCCGCCGGTTCGCCCGTGATGGTCAGGGCCGCATCCAGCACCTGCGTGAACTCATGACAGCCGCCGGACAGGGCCCGGGCCTGTACCAGGGCTTCCTCAATCAGGCCGGCCAGCGCCACGGGCCGGCCATTGGCGTGGGGGGCGGATTCGAGCGCGGACAGGGTGAGCAGATCGCCGACAGTGGCCTGCATGCGCACGGACTGGTCGCGCATCAGATTCAGGTAGTGGCGGCGCTGATCGGGCGTGATCGCGTCCTCTCCGTGATCGAGCAGGGTGTCCAGGAAGCCGGCCAGCACGGTGAGCGGGGTACGCAGCTCGTGCGAGGCGTTGGCCACGAAGTCCTTGCGCATGGTTTCCAGCTTTTCGATCTGGGTCACATCGCGTGTGACGATGAGGTGCTCGCCCTGGCCGTATCGCGTCATCTGCACCAGCAGGGCGCGGCGCCGCCCATGCTGGTGCAGGTGCAGCAGTATGGGTGCGGGCCAGGAGCCCTGGCGGGCATAACGGGCAAATTCGGGCACGCGGAAGACGTTGAAGATGCTGTGGTTGAGGTCGGTCTGCAGGTTCAGGCCCAGATGCTCGCAGGCCATCTGGTTGCACCAGATCAGCGTCATGTGCGCATCCAGCATGGTGGCGCCGTCGGGCAGGGCTTCGGCTGCCAGCATCATGTCATTGACGCGTTGCCGCAGGCGTTTGAGTTCGGCGCGGCTGCGTCGCAGGCGGCGGTAGACGGGCGCCAGGATGTCGTCCCAGGGGCCGACCGCCGGCGGCGGCGGGTCATCCAGATTGCGTACCCAGCGCGCCACGCGTTCCAGATGCATGCCGCTCACCAGCACCATGATGCACAGGCCCAGGGCGAAGACGGCCCAGCCGGTCGCGGCGCCCATCCACGCGCCCAGCAGCAGCCCCGCGAGCGCCCACAGGGCAACGGAAACCAGGGTCTTGATCATGACGGCCCGGAAGAGACGGCAAAGCCGTAGCCGCTGCCTCTGACGGTTTCCACCAGTTGCTCGTGCCCCTCGCCGGCGCCGCCGAGGCTTTTGCGGATGCGGCGGATATGGGCGTCCACCGTGCGTTCTTCCACGAAGACGTGGTCGCCCCAGACCTGGTCGAGCAGCTGGCGGCGCGAGAAGACACGGCCGGGATGCGTCATCAGGAAGTGCAGCAGGCGAAACTCGCCGGGCGCAATGGCATGTGCCCTGCCGTTGATGGTCAGCACGCGGCGCCCGGGATCGAGACGCATGCCATGGGACTCGACCGTATCATCCGTGAGATGCGGGGCACGCCGGCGCAGCACGGCCTTGATGCGTGCGATCAGCTCGCGCGGGGAAAAAGGCTTGCTCAGATAATCGTCGGCGCCGGCCTCCAGGCCATCGAGCACGTCCTGTTCGACATCGCGCGCCGTCAGCATGATGATGGGCAGCGCACGGCTGCGTGCGTCCCGGCGCAGGCGGCGCGCCAGCGTCAGGCCCGAAGTGCCCGGCAGCATCCAGTCAAGCAATACCAGGTCGGGCAGGGCCTGGCTCATGAGGCGTATTGCCTCCTCGGCACTGCCGGCACGCAGCACGCGATGGCCGGCCAGCTCAAGGTTGACGGCGATCAACTCCTGGATGGCGGCCTCATCTTCGACAACCAGAATGGTGGCGCTCATGACTCGGGATAGTAATGCAATTCCTGCGGATGCGGTACGATGGCGCCATCAGCGCATTGAGGATAGTGCCATGGAAAAACCGGCATCCGCCACCACCCATTTCGGATTCGAGACGGTGGATGAAAACCAGAAAGCCGCGCGTGTTGCCCAGGTGTTCCACTCGGTTGCCGGGCGTTACGACCTGATGAACGACCTGATGTCGGGCGGCCTGCACCGGCTGTGGAAAGCGTTTGCCATTGGCCGTGCTGCGGTGCGCCCGGGCATGCGCGTGCTCGACATTGCCGGGGGTACGGGTGATCTCGCGCGCAGCTTTGCGCGCCAGGCCGGCCCGTCGGGCGAGGTATGGCTTACCGACATCAACCCCTCCATGCTGAAGGTGGGGCGCGATCGTCTGCTGGATGCCGGGCTGGTGGTGCCGGCGGCAGTCTGCGATGCCGAGTGTCTGCCGTTTCCGGCGGATCATTTTGATCGGGTGACCGTGGCCTTCGGGCTGCGCAACATGACGCACAAGGACAAGGCCCTGGCCGAAATGCACCGCGTGCTGCGCCCGGGCGGCAAGCTGCTGGTGCTGGAGTTTTCGCACGTCACGCCCGCGCTGGCACCGCTGTACGACTGGTACTCCTTCAATATTCTGCCCTGGCTGGGCGAGCGCGTGGCGGGCGATGCCGGCAGCTACCGCTATCTGGCGGAATCCATCCGCATGCACCCCGACCAGCAGACGCTGTCCGGCATGCTGGAGCAGGCGGGTCTGGAGCAGGTGCAGCACTTCAATCTGAGTGCGGGTCTGGTGGCGCTTCACGAGGGCTGGAAGCTGGCGCCATCAGGCGCTGCACCAATGCCGTCGTAGAGCGCGGGTAGCGGATGGGGATCGCGAGGGCGCGCCCGCCCCAGGCCTGTACTGCGGCGGTCTCGGGCAGGGTGGCCATGTCGTAGTCGCCGCCTTTCACGATGATGTCGGGACGCAGCGCCGCTATGAGTGCCAGCGGCGTGTCTTCATCGAAGCTGGTGACGGCATCCACGCAAGCCAGCGCAGCCAGGACGGCGGCCCGGTCTTCCAGCGGGTTCAGGGGGCGCTCCGGGCCCTTGCCCAGGCGTCGCACGGAAGCATCGGTGTTCAGCGCCACGATCAGGCTGGCCCCCAGGGCCGCCGCCTCGGCCAGATAAGTCACGTGGCCGCGATGCAGCAGGTCGAACACGCCGTTGGTGAAGACCAGGGGCCGTGCAAGACGGCCTTCCTGCACGGCGGCGATGCAGGCCTCGCGCGACAGTATGGGTGCCTGGAGGCGCCGGCTCATTTCAGGCGGTCCGGACAAGACCTGCCCCGGCCGCCGGTATGATTTCCGGTACGGGCAATGCCTTGCGGTAGCGGTTGAGGTCGTGCACGGTCTTGAACTCCGTTCCCATGAGCAGGGACATATTGTGCAGTATGCGCTGGCTGACGCGCAGCTCCCAGTCCTTGTCGAAATGGATCTGCTCGTCGAGCCAGTGCTCCAGCCAGCCGGGCGAGGGCAGCTGGGACTGCACGGTATCGTTGGGAAACAGGGCCTTGTTCACATGCAGGTTGGTGGGATGCAGCGCCTGGGCCGTGCGGTGGGCCGAGGCCATGAGCACACCAATCCGTGCAAAGGCGGCGCGTGCCTGCACCGCCATGTCCTCGCCCCTGTCCTGCAGCGCGCGGCGCATGTAGCGCAGATAGGCACCGGCGTGGCGCGCTTCATCGCGTGCCAGGGTTTGGTAGATGATCTTGATGACGGGCTCGGTATGCCATTCAGCGGCGCGCCGGTACCAGTGATTGAGGCGGATTTCACCGCAGAAGTGCAGCATCAGCGTTTCCATCGCCGGCGCGGGATCGAAGTCGAAGCGGACCTTGTGCAGCTCTTCTTCCGTGGGCATCAGTTCGGGCCGGAAGCGGCGCAGGTATTCAATCATCGCCAGCGAGTGCTTCTGCTCCTCGAAGAACCAGATGGACATGAAGGCACAGAAGTCGCTGTCATCGCGATTGTCGCGCAGAAACATCTCGGTGGCCGGCAGTGCCGCCCACTCGGTGATGGCATTCATCTTGATGGTATGGGCCTGCTCGTCGCTCAGTCTGGCGGCGTCGAAATCATGCCAGGGGATATCGCGCTCCATGCTCCAGCGTACGGCTTCCATGGATTTGAATAATTCTGGGTAAAGCATGCGTCCTCTCCTGGTGGTGGGGCCGGGCCCGGGCTTGCAGATTCAGGGCCGTAATTATTGATTCAGATCAAGAACCCCATTCTCCCACAAGATGAACGCCAGGATGACCACGAGCAGGATGGCAATCAGTCGCAGCAGGCGATTTCCCCTGTCCTGGCTGTGTCGCAGCCGCGAGATTTCGGCGATCTGGGCGGCGGAAGGGTCGGGCCGGTTGAGCTGCGTGTGCAGCAGGCGTGGAATCTGCGGCAGTATCTGCGACCATTGCGCCGCTTCCTGGCCCAGGCGCTCGCGCAGGCCCTGCAGGCCGATGCGCTGGTGCATCCAGCGCTCGAGGTAGGGTTTGGCCGTCTTCCACAGATCGAGTTCCGGATCGAGCTCGCGTCCCATGCCTTCGACATTGAGCAGTGTTTTTTGCAGGAGCACGAGCTGGGGCTGGATCTCGACGTTGAAGCGGCGCGAGGTCTGGAACAGCCGCAGGAGCACCTGGCCCAGCGAGATTTCGGCCAGCGGCCGGTCGAAGTAGGGTTCGCATACGGCACGCACGGCACCTTCGAGCTCCTCGACCCGGGTGGCGGCCGGCGCCCAGCCCGATTCGATATGCAGCTGGGCCACGCGCCGGTAGTCGCGCTGGAAGAATGCGAGGAAGTTCTGGGCCAGATAATTCTTGTCGAACTCGGACAGCGTGCCCACAATGCCGAAATCCAGTGCGATATAGCGTCCCAGCGTGTCCGGATTGTCCGATACGAGGATGTTGCCGGGATGCATGTCGGCATGGAAGAAGCCGTCGGCGAACACCTGGGTGAAGAAGATTTCCACGCCGGCGCGCGCCAGCTCCGGCAGGCTGATGCCGGCGGCACGCAGCCGGTCGGTCCGGCTCACGGGAATGCCGCCCATACGCTCCATGGTGAAGACGCTGGTTGCGCAATAGTCCCACATGACTTCGGGCACCATGAGCAGGTGGCTGCGTCCGCTGACGGCGCTGAAGTTGCGCCGCAGCTGGCTGCAGTTGGCCGCTTCGCGGATGAGGTCGAGCTCGTCGTGCAGATAGGTGTCGAATTCGGCCACGACCTGGCGCGGCTTGAGCCGGCGCCCGTCCACGCTCAGGCGCTCCACCACACGCGCAAACCAGTGCATCAGGCGCAGGTCTTTCTCGATGCTGCGATGCATGCCCGGGCGCAGCACCTTGACGGCCACCTTGCGCCCGTCGTGCAGCTCGGCAAAATGGACCTGGGCAATGGATGCCGAGGCAATGGGCTGCTCGTCGAAGTGACGGAACAGCGTGTGCGGCGAGTCACCCAGTGCGGCCTCTATGGTGGCCACCGCAATTTTGGAAGGGAAGGGCGGCACGCGATCCTGCAGCAGGGCGAGCTCGTCAGCGATGTCGGGCGGTATCAGATCGCGCCGGGTGGACAGGACCTGGCCGAACTTCACGAAAATGGGCCCCAGCGACTCCAGCGCCAGCCGCAGGCGTTCGCCGCGCGGGCGCCGGGGCGGGCGGCCCAGGCGTACGATGCGCAGCAGTGTGAAGGCAATGGGGTGGTTGATGCCGGACAGCACCAGCTCATCCAGACGGTAGCGCAGCACCACCACCAGGATCTGCATCAGGCGCCACAGGCTAAGCATGGCCCGCCTTTGCCGCGTCAAGCCGCGCCAGACGTTTTTCGAGCGCATCCAGGCGCGCGCCGGCTTCCTGCAGGTTGGCGCGCCAGCCGGCAAAGCCCGGCCGGCTGAGCATCATGCCGCTTTCATGGGCCAGGTATTCCGCCAGGCCGGCGGCGAGCTGCCCGCGCGTGCGCTGCACACTCCGGCGCAGCGCCGCGGCGCCCTGCATCAGGCGCAGTGCAGCAACGTCACCGAATCTTTCCGCCAGTTCGTGCTCCACATCCCAGCGCAGGTCTTGCGCCAGTCCCGACACCACCTGGGCCAGCCCGGCATCGCCTTCCAGATGCAGCAAGGCGGTGAGCGCCGCCGCATCCTTCCGGCGCAGGGCCTCGGGCAGGCGACCCAGCTGTCCGGCCGGCAGGCGTACGCTGACATCCGGCACGATGGCCGGATCGCAGGGCTGGAGCCGGCCCCCCGACTGTATGGCCAGCGTGATGTGCCGCTTGTCCAGCGCCAGCCGCACCGACTTGCCGGCGTGCGGCGCCAGGCGATCGCAGGCCCAGGGCTCGCGGGCCAGCAGGCGATTCAGGGCGTTGGCGGCCAGGACGGAAGGCAGGTGGGCGGGCATGGCGAATTGCGCAAGGCGGCAGAACGGCAAAGCCCCAGTGTAACCGTGTTCAGGCGGGGTTGAAGAGGTTGGATGCAACCTGGGCCAGGTGGGCGCGCAAGGCGCTTTCTGCGGTTTCGGCATCGCGGTCGATGAGCGCTGCAACGATCTGGCGGTGATGGCGCTCGTACTGCTCGCGCCGTTCGGGCGTCAGCGAGTTCTTCTTCAGTGACCCCCAGTCGCTTTGCTCACGCACCTTGTTGCTGAGCTCGAGCGCGAGGATGAAGAAAGGGTTGTGCGTGGCAATGGCCAATGTCTTGTGCAGCTCGCCGTCCCAATACTCGAAGTCTTCTATGGTGGATGCGCATTCGGATTGTTTTGCGCACTCGTTCATGCGCTCGAAATCGATGGCCGTGGCGTTGCGCACGATCAGCGCCGGCATCAGTGGCTCGATGAGCTGGCGCGCTTCCATGAGTTTTGCCGGGCTGACATGAATGGCAGGCAGGGTGATGACCTGCCTGAGCAGAACATCGGCCTGACCGGAGACGAAAGTGCCGCTGCCCACCGCAGATTCGACGAGGCCCAGTTGCTGAAGCTCCGACAGCACGCGGCGCACGGTTCCCCGTGAAATACCGTATTCCGTGCTCAGGTCGCGTTCGGACGGGAGTTTCATCCCGGCGATGAGCCGCTTGCCTTGAATACCGGTCACCAGTTGCCGGGCGAGTTCGAGCGCGCCCTCGGAGCGTAGCGTCAGCGTTGAAAGGATTTCGTCCAATGGTGTTCAGCCTCCACGAAGCAAGAACAGTATATATCGCGTACCAATCCAGTGCTGTTGGAATTCGGTCTCGTTATTATATACCAAGTGGTGCATTATAATAGGTTGCATAGAAGGGTTTGGATCTATACAATAGGACCACATAGGCCCAACTGGTACTTGATAAGGGGGTGGTATGAAGTTGACGATGGTGGCGCTGGAAGGCAATCCGCAGGTGGTTCTGGTGGATGATTCCCTGGAGCATTTCTGGCTTGTTCCGGATTTGATTCCAGGCTTTCAAGGCGACATGCTGGATCTGATAGAGCATTATCCGGACCTTGGCGCGCAACTGCAAGCCCGCGGGAAAGGTGCGGACCTCGCGACCGTGAAGATGCTTGCGCCGCTGCCCCGGGGAAGGCGGAACATTTTCTGTGTGGGCAAGAACTACCATGAGCATGCCGAGGAGTTCGGCAAGTCGGGATTCGACAGCAGCACCCAGTCCACAAGTCATATCCCCGACGCACCGGTCGTCTTCACCAAGCCGTTTACGGCCGTCATCGCGACGGGCGAGGCCATTCCTGCGCATGCCGGGGTGACATCCCAGCTGGATTACGAAGCCGAGGTGGCAGTGATCATTGGCAAGCGGGGTCGCGGCATTTCGCGAGCGCAGGCGATGGATCATGTGTTTGGATACACCATCATCAATGACTTTACTGCGCGCGATCTGCAGAAGACGCACAAGCAATGGCATCTTGCAAAATCGCTGGACGGGTTCTGCCCCATGGGTCCTTGCATCGTCACTGCGGACGATGTCGATGGCGGCGCGCTCGATGTCCGCTGCTGGGTCAACGGTGAGCTGCGCCAGGAGGCGAATACGCGTCAGCTGATCTTCGATATTCCGACCTTGATCGAGACGATTTCCGCCGGGATCACCTTGCACCCGGGTGATGTCATCGCGACAGGAACGCCGGCGGGTGTCGGCATCGGATTCAATCCGCCCAGATTTGTGCAATCCGGAGATTGCATCCGGATAGCGGTGGACGGTATAGGCGTGCTCGAGAACGCTGTCGTTAAAGATCTAAAGTAATACTGAGTATCATATCGTGTGTAAAAAATAATGAATTGATGCAAGATGAGCCGTATATAGATCAAAACAAAAAAATGTAGCGATGATAGGTGTGTCACAAATAATATAATAAAATGAAATATCAATAACGTTTACTGTCTATCTAGAAAAAAGGAGAGTATTCAGGCAATATAGAAATATCTAATAAACTTCTCATAAATGAAGGTGATTTGAAAGTTCTGCTCATGATCATTTATCAAGTAATATCATTGTAAATTTGAAAATAATATATATTTATATCAGTTGAGGAGATAACGATGAAGTTTCTAAAATCTAGTTTGTCGCAGATCGCTGCTGGCATGGGGTTCGCGTTGTCAATAGCGTGTGTAAGCTCGGTGCAGGCAAGTGATTATCCAAATCGTACAATTGAATTTATTGTAATGTGGCCTGCAGGTGGAGGAGGGGACACAGCCACTCGTATATTTGCTAAATATCTCGAGGCCGAACTTGGTCAGACTATAGTAGTTAAGAACGTTGTTGGAGGTGGTGGAAGCGTAGGTTATATAATGGCGCGCCAGGCGCGTCCCGATGGATATACGCTAGTAATGATAAATGGGGATCTTGCCAAGTATAAGCCAGCAAAACTTGCGTCAATATCATTAGAAGAATTTGATATTTTGGGTGGATTTTCTGCACAAGCTCCTATCTTAATTGTCCAGTCCAAGAGTCCGTGGAAGAATTTAAGCGAATTCGTGGATGCTGCAAAAGAGAATCCCGACAAAATAACTGTTGGTGTATCAGATATAGGCGGACAACATCATGTTCCCATATTATTATGGGAGAAAGAGGTAGGTATCAATTTGCGAGCGGTGTCACATTCGGGATCGAGTGCCACCAACACCGCAATATTAGGAGGGCACGTAGATTCAGTATCAAGTTATATAAAGCCAGCCCTTCCATATATTGAAAATGAGACATTAAGACCATTAGCATATTTTGGAACAAATAGGGCGAAGACACTTCCTGACATACCAACTTTCCAAGAGTCAGGTTATGAGGTTAGTTGGATTGCGCCTTACGGAATTGGAGGGCCGAAAGGGCTATCAGCGGAAGTGAAAGAGCGTCTCGCAGTAGCAACTAAAGCAGCCATTTCGAATTCACAATATCTAAAAGATATAGAGCAGCTCGGATTGGAGCCATATCCAGTCACTGGAGCAGAATTAAAGGAAGATCTACTAGACATACAGGCTGGATATACGAAGGGACTTCAATTGCTTGGACACTAACAGAAGCAATAATATTTCGATGGAAACTGTTCGATCATGGAAAGTCTAACAATACTTTTAAGCATCGCATTCAGCGCGATGATAGGTTTTCTCGCGCTGTCTCTTCCGGAGCTTATGGCCGACCCTGGTGGCCCCAAATTATTTCCACTAACTGTTTCAATAATGATCTTATCTTCATGTTTTCTCCTGGTGTTACAAAGGCTAATATTAAATAGAGGTCATATCAGGATTTCCAAGGGATATATTAAGCCGACAGTGCTTATAAGACTCATTAGAAAATATGCAACGCAGGGTTGTGTAATTATCTTGGTGTTCCTATTTCCACTTGCAATTCAGTGGATTGGATTTATGCCAGCTATACTGATCTTCTCTTTCACGACAATGTTTGTCAGTGGTAAGTCTCTATTTGCTTCTCTAATTGCAGCTATCGCTATTACAGTGAGCACATATATTGCCTACGTTGTGGTCTTAGGGGCAGTGCTGCCAAAGGGTGAGCTCATTTATTATCTACTGTATTGAGTTTACCATGACTGAACTGATAGACGCATTTGTGTTGATTTCTACGCCTTCTGTATTTTTCTCATTAATAATAGGGGTAATCGGTGGCATTCTCGTTGGAGCGGCTCCTGGATTAAGCTCGACTATCGCTATCGGATTGCTTATTCCCTTTACCTATGGGCTAAGTAAGTATATCGCGTTCGCACTTCTTCTAGGTATCTATTGTGGATCTATGTTTGGGGGGGCTATACCTGCCGTATTAATGAATTTACCGGGTACCCCTTCATCTGCAGTAACGGCCATTGACGGTTATCCAATGGCGCAAAAGGGGCGCGGTGGGCACGCTCTTACAATTACTGTGCTTTCCGCCACTGTTGGAGGTTTGATCAGCTGCTTATTTCTAATTTTCTTAGCACCGCAATTGGCATTCGTGGCTATTGCATTTGGCCCTCCTGAATATTTCTCACTCAGCGTATTTGCATTAGTAGTTGTGTTTTCGATGACCGGCTCTTCCATTTTAAAAGGCATCATCGCTACAGGTATAGGGTTATTATTATCAACAATTGGGATAGATCCGATTGCGCCCGCGTCTCGATTTACATTTGACTCTGCAGTACTTGCGATTGGTATACCGGTAGTGCCAGCGACGATTGCGCTATTTTGCGTCGCTGAAGCATTACGTCTGATCTTTTTGCCGCCTCGCACTGAAGGTTCATCGGTTAGCGAGCAAATAGAATGTAATTTTACAATGTTATTTGAATATGGGAGAAAACTCTGGCGAACTCTTATACCATCTGGCCTCATTGGGACAGTGATCGGTATTCTGCCTGGAACTGGAGCTATGATGGCTGGATTAATGTCCTATGGGGTAGCTAAGAAATACAGTAAAACGCAGGATACCTTTGGACAGGGAAATCCAGAGGGAGTTGCTGCAAGCCAAGCTGCGGAAAGTGCAGTTACTGGCGGTGCGCTTATTCCTATGCTTACTCTCGGAATTCCGGGCGACACAAATACATTAATGTTATTAGGCGCAATGCTCGTACTCGGCTTAGTTCCAGGGCCATCGCTATTCACTAATGAAACGACACTCATATACCTTATATTCATAGTTATGGTGATGGCTTATATCTTGATTCTTTTTATTGGGCTCAGAATTGCACCACTTGTTGCCAAAATGACGCAAGTTGATAAACGATATCTTGTGCCAATCGTATTAATCTTGGCAATCACAGGGCCGGCAGTGAGCGAGGGACATATCTATTATTACTGGTTGGCGATAGTATTCGGAATTATCGGTCTCATCTTTCAGATCTCCGGGTTTCCCGTTATCGGAATGGCGATGGGCCTAGTTTTGGGTCCGATTATTGAGGAGAATCTTAGAGGTGCACTCATGCGGCCCGAGCCGATACCATATATATTTTTTGGTAGACCATTTTCGGCTTTGTTTTTACTTCTCGCAATATTCTTGATCTTAACTGGTCTTTACCGTAATATCAAAAATGCGAGATCATACATCAGAAAAATGGATTAAAAATGACCAGCTTTAAACGATATAAAACCTTGAGATATGGATCCGGAGATATCTTGCATACACCGGTCGTGCGTGCGGGCAGCTGGATTTTCGCCACAGGCTTACGGGCGACTAATAGTATTGGTAAAATGGACGATGATGTCTTGCAAGTCCGCAAGCCGTATCTTTCTCCAGGTAAATCATATAGGGAAGCTGAGTTTATCTTTCAAGAATTATTTCGTCAGTTAAAAGAGGCGGGCGGTGATATTAGGCAGATTGCTCGCCTTGATCAGTATTATCCAACAGCTCACGCCGTTGACCCATATCATAGTGTACGCAGGGGTACATTAGATGGGAGTATTGCACCGAGTACTTCCGTGATTGTACGTAGGTTACTTAATCTCGACGCGACCATGGATATCCAAGTGATAGCACCCTCTATAGATAGTGGCTATGTTATTCAGCAGTTTAAAAGTACTGATAATATACCGCAAACCTCTGGTTACGCACCGTGTGTGCGTGTAGGTGATTTAATATTTCTTGCAGGTCAACTGGCTCGAGATTCGAGCGGAACTATGGCGACTGAGGCAATGACGCCAACCACGCATATGTGGAATGGGACTAGAGTCCAATTAGAGACTAATTATTTGATAGAAAAGTGTATAAGTCCGATATTACGCACTGCGGGAAGTCGATTGGATTTGATTTTGAAAGCACAAGTGTACTTAACTTCCGGTGAAGATTTTTCTGCATTTTGGTATACCTGGTCTAACGCCTTCAAAGGAAATCGAGTTCCTCCAACTACAGTCATTCCGCTACCACACCCGGCTTTCGGCTTAAAAGATGCAACGGTAGAAATCAATATTGTCGCTGCACATGAGAGTTCGGAGAAAAAAATATCGGATATAGATTGTGATGTTGCCCTTATTGCCCCTGAAATGATTCCCGCTCGCCGATTTGGTGAGATTTTATTCGTCGCCGGTTTGTTTCCGATTGGTTCTAAAGGGTTGATTTCGGCATATGATAAATTTATGTCAACGCCATTTTATATAGATGACTCGGAGCATCAAATGGCACATATTCTTGAGACAGCGTCGACGATTTTCGAGGCAGCGGGCTCAAATCTGAGTAATGTTGTTCGTGCAATCCATTTTCATAGAGATCTCAATGATTTCAAATCTGCATATCGAAAATGGAGCACGTATATTGGGGATCATGGATTGCCGTTTACAGCCATCGAAGTTGGCGCAATACCATTTCTTCCTAATGCTAGATTGCTGCTGGATCTATGGGGGTACATTCCGAATAATAGTAAATCTTAAACGCGAATAATGGAGTTTATATAATTTGGTATTATTTAAATAGAACTATGCATATATGTTGTGTTAAGATTATATTCTAGATGGCGGAGCTAAAAAGTGACTGACAAGACTGATAGTACGCAAAAATTCGTTATTAGCGACAAAATTATCGTAGAAAAGGATGTTTCAATAAAGATGCGCGATGGCGCCACTCTGCTTGCTGACATCTTTCGACCGATAGATAGTGATGTTTCATCGGTGCCTGCAATAATTAATACATCTATCTATCAAAAGGATAAGGTTTGGATACCGCCTGCTGATCTTGAGGAAAAGCCTAATGATTATATGAACTGGGAAACCGTGAACCCTTTATGGTGGGTTCCTAAGGGTTACGCTATAGTTCGTGTCGATTCTAGAGGTGCGGGAAAATCATCAGGTAGATCGGAACCGAATTCATATCAAGAGGCGGTGGATTTTTACGACGCAATAGAGTGGGTTGCGAGTCGCTCATGGTGTAGTGGTAATGTTGGCACTTGTGGCATATCTTATCATGCGAATTCGCAATGGCGAGTTGCAGGACTGCAGCCGCCATCTCTGAAGGCAATAATTCCTTGGGAGGGTCGTGCTGATCTATACCGAGATCAGGCGTTTCATGGTGGTATTTTTGGCCTAGGATTTATTGCGAATTGGTATAGTTTACATACAGCGCATCATCTTTTAGGAGAACCACAAACATATAATGCCGACGCGTTTGATAATAATATGCTGCGTGATTTCATGTCGCACAGCCTCGATTCAGAATTTTGGCGTATGCGGAGTGCTCGATGGGAAAATATCGTCGTGCCACTATATAGTGCGGGAAATTGGAGTGGCTTCGCTTTGCATTTACGCGGGAATACAGAAGGATATATGTTGGCTGCGTCAAAGAATAAGAAACTGAGGATTCATGATGGCACGCATTTTCATGCTTTTTATTCAGAAGAAGGGCGACAAGATCAGCTGCGATTTATGGATTTTTGGCTGAAAGGAATAGATAATGGTATTATGGACGAGCCACCTATAAAGTTACTTATTAGAACCGGCGACGGCCTACCCTATAAGTGGCGTTTTGAGCATGAATGGCCATTGGCAAGAACAGAATGGACCAAGATGTATCTTAAGATCGATAAGGAAACATCCGATGAAGATGAGCGAGTAGAGGGTGGACTAGTTTTAGAGCCATTGAACGAGTGTAAGAAAATTAGTTATCCCGCATCTGGCTTTGCGAAGGCGGGTGTTGCTTCGGCATCTTCGATTAGTCATGCGTTAGGAGTTCAGCATCGAACAGGTGTATCATTTCAAACAGCTCCAATGCTGGAAGATATGGAAGTGACGGGACCGATTGTCTTGAAACTGTGGATTGCTAGTTCATCATGTGATATGGACATCTTTGCGACTATACGTAATATCGGTCCGGATGGCGTAGAGCGCTACGAGGTCGGGCAAGCAGGACAGCCGGTCCCTGTAACGAAGGGTTGGTTGCGAGCGTCTCATAGGCAATTAGATTCGGAACGCTCGCTACCGTATCGTCCATATCACACTCATACTAAGCGGCAATGGTTGACACCATCAGAGCCAGTTTGTTGTGAAGTGGAGATTTGGCCTACGTCCATGGTGTTTCGAAAGGGACACAGGTTGCAGCTTGACATTCAGCCACGTGATGGTGCTGGAAGCGCTCCGTATACTCATTATCATGCGTCATATAATACGAACGCGGAAAATATGATTTATTCAGGCGGAGAGATGCAATCTTACCTGCTCCTTCCAGTTATTCCAGCGGGATAACGTATAAAACCAATTTCTCTGAAGGACACAGCGTGATCGGATTGCAGGTGATTAAACGGATTCAGCACCGGTTCTCCAGCGCTTCGCCTGCCGCGAGGCGCTGGATGTTGCGCGCAATGAAGCGGTAGCGCCGCGCGATCAGGCCATGGGTCCAGGCCGCAATATGCGGCGTACAGCGGACATTGGGCAGGGTGTGGAAGGGGAAGGCCGAGGGTGCCAGTTGCGCTTCCGCACCCGGATAGTGATACCAGACATCCAGCACGGCACCGCCCAGGCGCCCGTCGCGCAGGGCCTGGTAGAGCGCCGCCTCATCGACAACGTGCGCCCGCCCGACATTGATCAGCACGGCGCCGGGCTTCATTGCGGCCAGCTCGCGTTCGCCGATCATGCCCCTTGTCCCGGGGGTGAGCGGGCAGCACAGCAGCAGGAAGTCGACATCGGGCAGCAGTTCATGCAATGCGGATACGGCATGTGTCGCATCGGCCCCGGCTTCCCGTCGCCGGTGGCGCGTGACGGCCGTGACCTTCATGTCGAGCGCGCGCAGGCGCCGCGCCGTGGTGCGCCCTATCCGGCCGAAGCCGACGATGGCGACATGGGTGCCTGCCGCCTCATTGTGAAGCGGGCGCTCGCGGTAGGCCCGGGGCCAGTGCGCCGCATCCATGGGTGCCGGCCCGGAAAAGCCGAAGATCTGATGCTGGAGGATGGCGTGGGTCACGTATTCCGCGATGGCGGTCTCGTGCTCATATACGTTGCACACCAGGCAGTCCGCGGGCAGGGCGTCCCGGGCAATGGCGTCCAGGCCGGCGCTGGGCGCGTGCAGCAGGCGCGCCTGCAGGCGCGAGGCCTCATCGGCCGACAGGCGCGTGGTGATGAGCACATCGGTGACGATGGGGCCGGTTGCCGGCAGTTGTGCGAGAGTGCCCACGGTGTGCGCCGGCCCCAGCAGGGATTGCAGGAAAGGGGCGTGCGGGCTGTGCTGGGCGGCGATGGTGACGTGCATGGCGGCATATTCATGTGAAAATAAGATATGGGACCATATTCCGTCGCAAAAGGCGGTGCTGTCAATGGATACGCGAAGAGGGGCGATGTCATGGTTGATAATCACGATCGGAGCGCACTTGCCCGAGAGCTCGAGGAAGCGATGGAAGGCCGGTCCTTCCCGACGCTTGCGGCCGCGCAGGCGTTTGCGGACGAATTCATGCGCAAGCGGAATGCCCGTGGCCTGGATGCATTTCTTGGCTTGTCGCCCGACGAAATGCATCATCTGCTGTACAAGCCGTTTGAGACGCCCGATCGCATCGTGCTGCAGCGACAGATTGATCTTCAGCTTGCATTGTCATCGCCGATGCTCAGTCTGTTTCTGATGCTGGTTGAGGGCATAGGTGACAAGGGTGTAAAAGCCACCGCAAAAGGGAATCTGCCACGGGCATTGTGCCGGGAGCTGGCTGCGGCGCATCGGGAGCGGTTTCCATATCCGGACAGGTACTGGGTCGACGCGATCAGTACCGAAACCGATGCCCCTGATCTTCATGCCGTTCGTGTGGTCGGCCAGCTTGCCGGTCTGATACGGCGTTACAAGGGGCGGATCATTGTCAGCCAGAAGTGCCGCAAGCTGATTCGCCGGAATGATGGGCACGGCCTTTATTTCGCCCTGTTTGATTGTTATACGCGCAAGTTCAACTGGGCGTACCGCGATGGTTTTCCCGACCTGCCGTTTGTACAGCACTCGTTCATGATGACCTTGTACATGCTGGCGCGCCACGGTGATGAGGCACGCGCTACGGACTTCTATGTCGATGCCTATCTGCGTGCATTCCCGATGGTCCTGGATCAGATTCCCGAAGCGCGCATGGGCGGTCGGGGGGCCGGGGATAAATTCAGGGCGCTCTACACATGGCGCTGCCTGCGGCAGTTTGTTGTCTTCACCGGTCTGGGTGAACTTGCTTTCGAGCGCAATCCCGAGGGCAGCGGCTTTGAGCGGTATCGGGTCTCAATACGTGCGACGCCCTTGTTGAATGCCCTGGTCCAATTCAGGTTCGGCGCGCCGTACGCCGTGGACTGATCTGCGCAGCGCGCCTCAACCGGCGTCGTTATCCGCATGCTCGCTGTGAACCATGTGCAGGAATTGCCGGTGGCGTTCGTATTGATCCAGGATGTCATCGATCACTGCCTCCCGGCTCCATCCCATGATGTCGTAATCCTGGCCGCCTTCGCGCAGGAATACTTCGGCACGGCAGTAACGCAGGGCCTCGCTGTCGTCGTACTCGCCCGGCGTCAATGCCGGGCGTATCTGTTCCAGCGGGCGCACCGCATAGGAAAAATCAAGGTATTCACCGTGGTGGCGTACTTCGAGGCGGAACTCGGCCATGTCGTCACCGGCATCATCGGTATGGCTCCCGGTTACGGTAGCCTCGTAGCCCTGTCGCTTCAGCTCTTCAGCCACGGCTTCCATGGATGGCAGTACCACCTGCTGCAGGAAGCGCAGTACATGGTTGCGCTTGGGCATTCTGACGGTGTTGCGCAGGCGTTCCTGCCAGGACTGGCCGGCCGAAGGCAACTGGGTTCGTGTGATGGTCTGGAAGCGGATGCGCTGCTTGGTGGCATCGAGTTTGAGCGCCTTGAACAAGCCCCACAGGGCGATCAGCAGGATCACGGAAAATGGCAGCGCGCTGGCAATGGTGGCCGTCTGCAGGGCTTCGAGCCCGTTTGCCAGCAGCAGTGCAATGGCCACCAGTCCGGACAGGGCGGCCCAGAAGATGCGCTGCCATACGGGCGAGTGGTCCGCTCCGTTGGAGGCCAGAAGATCGACGACCAGCGCGCCCGAATCGGCCGATGTGACGAAGAACACCAGTACCATGACGATGGCGATCATGGACGTGATACCGGCCAGGGGCAATTGTTCCAGGAACGCGAACAGTGCCAGCGAGCTGTCCTGGTTGACGATGTCAGCAAAACCCCTGATGCCGTCGAACAGGATGAAATGGATGGCGGTGTCGCCGAATACCGTCATCCAGAACAGGGTGAATCCGGCCGGAACCAGCAGGACGCCGCGTACGAACTCGCGTATGGTGCGCCCGCGTGAAATGCGTGCAATGAACAGGCCGACAAATGGCGACCAGGCGATCCACCAGCCCCAGTAGAACAGGGTCCAGCCGCCGATCCAGTCGTTGGGTTCGTAGGCGTACAGATTGAAGGTGGTGTTTACCAGCTCTGAAATATAGGAGCCGGTATTCTGCACGAAGGTCTGCAGGATGAATACGGTGGGGCCCAGTACCAGCACAAACACCAGCAGCGCGACCGCCAGTGCCAGATTGGTCTCGGACAGGATGCGAATGCCGCGATCCAGCCCGCTGGCAACGGATAGCGTCGCCAGGCCGGTTGCGGCGATGATCAGGACAATTTGCACCGGCACATTGACCGGCAGGCCAAACAGGTGATTGAGGCCGCTGTTGATCTGAGCCACGCCCAGACCGAGCGAGGTGGCAATGCCGAAAACGGTGCCGATGATCGCGAAAACGTCGACGGCATGGCCGATGGGGCCGTATATGCGATCACCGATCAGGGGGTAGAGCGAGGAGCGCAGGGTGAGCGGCAGGTTATGGCGATAGCTGAAGAAAGCCAGGGTGAGGCCCACTACTGCATAAATGGCCCAGGCGTGAAGCCCCCAGTGAAAGAACGTGATCTTCATGGCCTGGCGTGCCGCGCTGATGGTGTTGGGCACGCCGGTCGGGGGATCGATGAAGTGCATCACCGGTTCCGCAACGCCGAAGAACATCAGGCCTATGCCCATGCCGGCGGAAAACAGCATGGCAAACCAGGTGACATCACGGTAGTCGGGCTGGCTGTGGTCAGGCCCCAGCTTGATGTCGCCATAGCGGCTGATGGCCACAAAAACTACCGAAACAAGAATGATGGCCACCACCAGGATGTAGAACCAGCTGGCATGCGCCAGAATCCACGCCTGGATCAGATTGAAGGCGGATTCCGTTGTCTGGGGCGCAAGAATGGCCACCAGTACAGTGATCAGGATGAAGGCCGCGGCAGAATGGAAGACGGGCGGGTGCAGGGTGGTTTTCATTCAGGCTTTCTTCAGTTCAGTGATGAGGCTATGGCCCCGTTCGGTAATGCGATATTGCTGCAGGTGGCTGCGGGGTCTGTCTGGCAACGTCATCTCGATAACATGTTGATCCAGGAGCGAGCGAATTTGGCGGTGCAGGGCGCCCGACACGGATTTGTGCCCAAGCAAATGTGCCAGCTCAGCCTTGCCGCTTGGCTTTTTGGACAGAAGCAGAACGATTCTGGCTGCAAGCGCCGACTCTAGCCTTGACTCTAGCCTTGACTCTAGCCTGGCATCCGACTCTAGCCCTGACTCTAGCCTCAGCTCTATCCTTTCCTCCGACTCTAGCCTGGACTCGGCGCTTGCATCCGAAATTGCATGCGGCACTTTGATGCTCACGCCGTTTGACATTCCGCCTGCAAGAAACACCGTCACGCGCAAATGCATTCCAATTTCTTCAATGAGCGGCTCCGGCAATCCCTGTTCTTGTGTTTCGCGAAAAATGCGGCTGATGCCGCTGCCCCATTGTTCGATCAGCTTCAGCTCCCGGAACACCCGGCCAATGACACGATTGCGCAGGTTGGAAACGCCGCGTTTCATCGCTTCTACGGTCATGCCGGGCACAAGGATGCCAGGGTTTTCCACCTCAATCCTGTCGTCGAAGATAGCCACTCTTATAGGAGCGCCCCGGTGAGAATAGTCCGCGTGCACCAGCGCATTGACGACAATTTCGCGTAGCGTCAACAAGGGGATACTCCATACGTCCCTGCGCCGGATGTCGGAGAAATCCGCGCTTCGCATCGCATGCTTCTTCAGGAAATCCATGATCTCATTCACACAGTCTGGCAGATGGGAATGAATTTCCGCATGATCGAAAATATGCGCTTTGTCTGTTCCGGCGAACCGTCCGCACTGTATCCAGGCATCGGGAAAATATTGCTCGCGATTTTTGCCAAAAAGAATGATGGCGCCGTTGGTCGGAACGAGACGGCCTTGCTCGCGTACCAGCAATCGCAAGCTCAATAACGCTGCTTCGGTGAGCGGGTGCGCGGGCCCAAACAGACGTTGTGCCGCGTTGATGTCCAGATCGTCGATGCTCAGGGCCGGCATGGAGAGTTCGTCGAAACCGATGCCCGTCGACGGAATCATTACAGCCCACCCGTCACACTCAGCACGCTGCCGGTCACGTAGCTGGATTCTTCCGAAAGCAGCCAGGCGACGGCGTTGGCAATTTCGTCCGGCCGCCCCGGCCGTTGCATTGGAATGCGGGTCGCGACGCGGAAGGCACGGCCGGGTTCGCCGGCGCGAGCGTGGATGCTGGTATCCACGGTGCCCGGAGCAAGCGCATTCACGCGGATACCGGCGGATGCCAGCTCTTTTGCCAGGCCGATGCTCAAGGTTTCGACGGCGGCCTTGGCGGCGGCATAGCTGACATATTCACCGGGGGAACCGGTTCTGGCCGCCACCGATGAAATGTTAATGATGGATCGCGGCACCGGGGTGTCTCCGCCCGACCAGCGCCGCGCTGCTTCGCGGCACAGCCGCACGCTCGCCGTCAGGTTGACGGCAATGACCCGATCCAGATCTTCGTCCGTGAGCGCGGTGATGGGGCCCAGCTTTCCGGTCACGCCGGCATTGTTCACCAGACCGGTCACCGGGCCCAGCGATTCAGCCAGATCAAACAGGCGGGGGGCACACCCGGCATCGGTGACATCCATCTGGACAGCCTTGATGCGGCGGGATGCGTCGCGGTGCATGGCGTCATTGAGGCGCTGCTCCAGCGCCTGTGCTTCTGCGGGAGAGCGGGAGTGGGTGAACACCACATTGAAGCCATCGCGGTGGAGCCGCTCGACAATGCATTCACCGATGCCGCGACTGCCCCCGGTCACAATCACAGTTCCGAATGAGGTACTCACAGCGTTCTCCAGAAAGTCACGACTTGTGCCGGCCGAAGACCAGCGCGATCACCATGCCGGCCGTCACACAGGCGATGCCGGTCCATACCAGCGGCGAGGGGTGCTCGCCCAGCAGCCATATGCCCGCGACTGCGGTGATGCAGGGTACTGCGGCCGTGAACAGGGCCGTATTGCTTGCGCCCAGCAGGCCGACCGCCCGGGTATAGAGGACGCCGGAAATGATGCCGATCAGAACGCCCTGGAATACCGCCTGGAAGAGGATGTCACGCCAGCTGGCAAGGTGAAACCCCGTGGTTGGCAGTAGTGCATAGACCGGCACGAAGCACAGCATGGCACCTACGGCAACGATGGCCATGGTGTGCAGGGCCGTCAGCTTCAGGCGCTGGCACAGCAGGCCATAGACCGCCCAGCACAGGCCGGCCATGAGCAGGGACAGGTCGCCCAGTATCTCTTTCATTGTGGCAAATTCACCGCCGTCCATAAAGACCGCAACAATACCTGCCTGTATCAGCAGAAGGCCATACCAGGTGCGTCTCGTAAGCCTGAGCTGCCCGGCCAGCCAGCCCAGCACGGCGGTGAACATCGGGATGGTGCCGTGCAGCAGCGCCCCGCCATGGCTTGCCGGAACAAGGCTGAAGCCGGTGTAGGCAAACATGGCAAAGCCCACGCCGCCGCACAGCGCCAGCAGGAAGGCGTCACGCCAGCGTATGCCGCCCAGGCCGTGGTGCCTGAGCACCGGTAGCATCAGCACGCCGGCGACCGCAAAGCGCAGCAGGGCAATGTCGGCTGCGGATAGCAACGAGGCTGTGATGCCCAGGCGCGACAGCAGTGTGAAGCTGGCGAACAGGCTGATGGCGCTCAGGGCGCACAGCACACCGAGCAAGGTCTGGCGAGACAGCCGGGGCGCTGCAGGAAGCGAGGCGGACATGATGCTTCAATACCCCGCCACCAGCCCGTCCCGGCGCGGATCGCTGGCGGCGATATAGCCACCGGCGTCCAGGCGCTGGATGATCTGGCCCGAACCGAAATCCAGGCTGTCCACCGGCAGTACCTCGATGGCATGGCCCAGCGCCTTCAGCGCCGCCACCGTCGCCGCAGGCACGCCGGCTTCCAGCATGATGCGCGGGCCGGGCTGGACGCGGAAGCGGGGTGCATCGATGGCCGCCTGCGGGTTGCTGCCCAGGTCGACCAGTTGCTGCACCACCTGCACATGGCCCTGGGCCTGCATGTTGCCGCCCATGACGCCAAAGCCGGCCAGCGGCCGGCCCTTGCGTGTGAGAAAGCCGGGAATGATGGTGTGCAGGGGACGCTTGCCGGGGCCGACCTCATTGCGGTGCCCGGGTGTGAGCGAGAAGTCGGAGCCGCGATTATGCAGCGCAATGCCGGTGTCCGGCACAACCACGCCGGAGCCGAAGCCCCGGTAGTTCGACTGGATGAAGGAAACCATCATGCCGTCGCTGTCGGCTGCCGTGAGGTAGATCGTGCCGCTGTCGCCCGGCACGCCGGCTGCTGGCGCGCCCGCCGTACGCGGGTCGATCAGGGCGGCCCGGCGACGCAGGTAATCCTTGTCCAGCATGGCTTCGGTCAGTGCACCCGTACTGTGCGGATCACCCACATATTCATGCAGGTCGGCAAAGGCGAGCTTGAGCGCTTCGATGGGCAGGTGGAACAGGCCCTGGATGTCGTGGGCCTCGCGTGCCGGGTCGAAGTGTTCCAGCATGCCCAGCGACATCAGTGCGGCAATGCCCTGGCCGTTGGGCGGAATCTGGTGCACGCGATAATCGCCCCGATAGTCGATGCTGATGGGTTCCACCCAGTCATTCGTGTGCGCAGCCAGATCCGCCATGGTCATGCTGCCGCCCGTGCGGTTCGAGAAGTCGACGATGCGTTGGGCCAGCTCGCCTTCATAGAAATCGCGACCCTTGCTCGCGGCGATGCGCTCCAGGGTGCGTGCCTGGGCGGGAAAGCGCCAGAGCTCGCCGGGAGCCGGCGCCCTGCCGTCGATCAGGAAGGCATCGGCGAAACCAGGCTGGTTCTTGAGTGTTTCCACCTGGTTGGCCCATATGCGTGACACGGCATGGGAGACCAGAAAGCCGTTGTCTGCATACTCGATGGCGGGGCCGAACAGGTCGGCGAAGGGCAGGCGGCCGAAGCGCGCCGACAGGTCGGCCCAGCCGGCAATCTGGCCGGGAACGGTGACGGTGTCCCAACCCAGCATGGGCATGGTTTTCCGGCCTTCGAAGCGCGCCGGTGTCCAGCTCGCGGGGGCGCGTCCCGAGGCGTTGATGCCGTGCAGCCGGTCTTCGGCCCAGACGAGGGCGAAGGCATCGCCGCCCAGGCCGTTCATGACGGGCTCGACCACGGTGAGTGTGATCGCAGTGGCCAGGGCCGCATCCATGGCGTTGCCGCCGGCAAGCAGCATGCGCAGTCCGGCCTGGGCGGCCAGGGGCTGCGACGTGGCGACGGCATTGGCGGCCAGCACGGGCAAACGGGTGCTGCGATGCGGGAATTCCCAGGAGACGGGGTGAGACATGATGAGATGCTCCAGAAGGTCAGGACAGGGCGGGATAGGTGCCGATCGCATGGCGAGCGACGTAATGATGCTGACCCGCTTCCACCAGGGGTGCCAGCGGGGGTTCGGTGCCGAGCGGCAGCACACGGCCGGGGATCTCGTCCACCAGCAGCGAGTGCCCGCCGCGTCTGCGGGTGGGGTCGGCGATGGGCACGGCCGCCATCAGCTTGCGCGTATAGGGATGCCGGGGGTTTTCAAAGACGGCGCGGCGCGGGCCGATCTCCACGATCTGGCCCAGGTACATCACGGCCACGCGGTGGCTGATGCGCTCCACGACCGCCATGTCGTGCGAGATGAAGAGGATGGACAGCCCGAGCTCGGCCTGCAGCTCGAGCAGCAGGTTCACGATCTGCGCCTGTATGGATACGTCGAGGGCGGAGACGGACTCGTCGGCGATGATGATGCGCGGATTCAGGGCCAGGGCGCGCGCGATGCACACCCGCTGGCGCTGGCCGCCCGAGAATTCATGCGGATAGCGGTTGGCCATGTCGGGAGACAGACCGCATCTTTCCATGAGCCAGGCCGTGCGTTCGCGTGCCTGCGCTCGCGTGCCCGCCTTGTGGATGAGCAGGGGTTCCATGATGGAATAGCCGACGGTGGCGCGCGGGTCCAGCGAGGCAAAGGGATCCTGGAAGATGAACTGGATGTCCTTGCGCAGCGCCTGCATGCGCGCACTGCCCAGGCGGCCCAGCTCCTGGCCGTCGAAATGGATGTTGCCCCGCTGCGGCGTCTCGAGCAGCGCCAGGGCGCGACCGGTGGTGGTCTTGCCGCAGCCCGACTCGCCCACCAGTGCCAGTGTCTCGCCGGCGTACAGGTCGAAAGAGACCTGTTCCACGGCATGCACGCGGGCGCGCACACGGCCGAAGAAGCCCGAGGCAACGTCGAAGCGCACGCGCAGGTCGCGCACCTGCAGCAGCGGCGGCTTGTCGTATTGGGCGGTGGGACTGACGGCTCTGGGGGCCGGAATTTCCAGCGCTTCGCCTTGCGTCTGCGTGAGCAGTTCGAAGCGTGCCGGCTGGTCCAGCCCTTCCATGGCGCCCAGCCGGGGCACGGCCGACAGCAGGGCGCTCGTATACCAGTGCCCGGGACGGGAGAATAGCGGTACGGCCTCACTTTCCTCGACCTTCCGCCCCTGGTACATGACCATGACGCGATCGGCGATCTGGGCCACAATACCCATGTCATGCGTGATGAAGATGACGCCCATCTGCATTTCGCGCTGCAGCTCGCGGATGAGCTCCAGGATCTGCGCCTGTATGGTCACGTCCAGCGCCGTCGTGGGCTCATCGGCGATCAGTACCTGGGGCCGGCAGGAAAGGGCCATGGCGATCATGATGCGCTGGCGCATGCCGCCCGAGAGCTGATGCGGGTAATTGCCATAGAGCGCGCCCGCATCGGGGATGCGTACCACATCCAGCAGGCGCAGCACTTCCGCACGGGCGGCGGTGTCGTCCATGCCCTGGTGCAGGCGCAGGGCCTCGGCGATCTGGCTGCCCACCGTGAAGCTCGGGTTGAGCGAAGTCATGGGCTCCTGGAAGATCATGGCGATATCGGCGCCGCGCACGCCGCGCAGGCCGGCAACCGGGGCACTCGCCATATCGATCACGCTGCCGTTGCGCCGGCGCAGCAGCAGCTCGCCCGAAGCGATGTGCCCGCCGCCAAACTCCACCAGACGCATCAGCGCCAGTGAAGTGACCGACTTGCCCGAGCCGGATTCGCCCACGATGGCCAGCGTTTCGGCCCGGTTCACGTGAAAGCTGACATCGCGCACTGCGTGCACATTGCCGCCGTCGCCGCGGAAATGCACATTCAGCCCGGTCACCTGAACCACGCGCGCCTCGTCTGCCATCGCGGCCATGTTCAGCGCTCCTGGCGCGGATCAAGCGCATCGCGCAGGCCGTCGCCCAGCAGGTTGAAGCCGCAGACGACCAGGAAGATCGCGCAGCCGGGGAAGATGGACATCCAGGGTGCCTGGTTCATGAAGTTCTTGCCGGTGTTCAGCATGGAGCCCCAGGACGGCTCGGGCGGTTGCAGGCCCAGGCCCAGGAAGGACAGGCTGGCCTCGGCAATAATGGCCACGGCAATCTGGATGGTGGCCTGCACGATCAGGGCCGGCATGATGTTGGGCAGGATGTGGCGCAGGATGATATGCGTGTTGGATGCGCCCAGCGCGCTTGCGCTCATCACGTAATCCTCGCGCCGTATGGCCAGCACCTGGCCGCGCGCCAGGCGGATGAACAGGGGTGCCGCCGCCACGCCGATGGCAATCATGGCGTTCGTCAGGCTGGGCCCCAGGAAGGACGCCAGTGCAATGGCCAGGATCAGGAAGGGGATGGAGAACAGCGCTTCCGTCACGCGCGAGATCATCCCGTCGAGCAGGCGGCCGAAGTAGCCTGCAATCAGGCCCAGCGGCACGCCGATGCCCAAAGCGATGGCCACCGAGACCAGGCCTGCCAGCAGTGAGGCGCGTGCGCCGTAGACGATGCGTGCGAACAGGTCACGGCCCAGCTCGTCGGTGCCGAACCAGTGCAGGGCTGAAGGCGCTTTGCGGATGGCCGTGAAATTGGGCTTCATGGGGTCGTGGCCGACGATGAAGGGGGCCAGCAGTGCCATGAGCACGATGAGCAGGATGATGACGGCGCCGATGACGGCCGAGGGGTTGCGGCGAAACTTCGCCCAGGCGCGGTTGCGCCGGCGCGATACGGGCCCGGTGGGTGCCGGCAGGGAGGCGGGCGCGGCGCTCATGCTTTCCTCAGGCGCGGATTGACCAGGATGGTGAGCACATCGGCCAGCAGGGTCAGGCTGATGAAGCCCACCGCCACGCACAGCACCACCCCCTGGACGACGGCATAGTCACGACTGAATACGGCATCCACCAGCAGCTTGCCAAATCCCGGGATGCTGAAGATCTGCTCGGTGAGCACGGCCCCGGCCAGCAGCTCGCCGAACAGTATGGTGGTGAGCGTGACGATGGGCATGAGGGCGTTGCGCAAGGCGTGGCGCAGCACCACGCCAGGCTCGGATACGCCCTTGGCGCGTGCGGTGCGCACATAGTCGGCGCTCAGCGATTCCAGCATGGCCGAACGGGTGTGGCGCATCAGATAGGCGCTGATGGCCGTGGCGAGCACGATCGCAGGCAGCAGCGAGGTCTTGATCGACAGCCAGAAATCCTCGCCCGGCGGCACGAAGCCCGAGGCCGGCAGGAGCTGCCAGTGCACGGCCACCAGCATGATGAGCAGTATGCCCAGCCAGAAGTTGGGTATGGACATGGCGGACAGGGCGAACAGGTTGGCACCGAATTCGGCCGCACGGCCCTTGCGCACGGCGGCCAGAATGCCCAGTGGAATACCGGTGATGATGGCGAAGAAGATGGCCATGCCGGCCAGCTGCAGTGTGACGGGCAGCTTCTGGGCGATCAGCGTGGTGACTGGAATGTCGGTGCGCAGCGAGATGCCCAGATTGCCCTGCATGACCTGCTGCACCCAGGCCAGGTATTGCCGGGGCAGGGGGTCGTTGAGGCGGTATTTCTCGCGCAGGAACTCGAGCACGGCCGGGTCGCGCTCTTCGCCGGCCATGACCAGCACCGGATCGCCGGGCAGGATCTTCTGCAGACTGAAGATGATGATGGACACCAGTATGACGGTGGGAATCGCCACGATGAGGCGGCGCACGATCAGGCTGAGCATCCCGGTTCCCCGGCGGTGGTGGTCAAGGCATTCATGGTTTCAATCATACCGTCCGAAGCGCCGCGCGGGGCCTTGCTGCAGACGAAAAAGAAGGTTCATTGGTACCTTAATGAGGCAATAATGGTATCATTTTCTCTGCATAATATCCCCGGCATGTGGAGGTAGCGGTGGAATACAGCATGGAAACAATAGCCCTGTTCACGGGTGCAATGCTTGCCGCCGGGGTGGTGGCCGGCCTGATTGCCGGCCTGCTGGGCGTGGGGGGCGGCATCGTGCTCGTTCCCATCCTCTTCTATATCTTCATTGCCCTGGGGGTGGAGGAATCCATCCGCATGCATCTGGCCGTGGGCACCTCGCTGACGACCATCGTCGCCACGGCGGCGTCCTCGACGCGGGCCCACTACCGGCGCGGCGCCATTGATCTGGCCCTGCTGCGCAGCTGGGGGCCCTGGCTGTTTGCCGGTGCCATCATCGGCATGGTGATCTTCGGCAAGATCCGCTCATCCTCGCTGTCGATCGTGTTCGGCGTTGTCGCCCTCATCGTCATGGTCTACATGCTGGTTGCACGCGAGCCCGACGCCGGGAGCCGTGACTGCTTTCCCCGCGGACCGGTGCGCTGGCTGCTCGGCCTGATCGTGGGCGGGGTCTCGTCCATCATGGGCATCGGCGGCGGCACCCTGAGTGTGCCCCTGCTGAGCATTTTCCGCTATCCCATGCGGCGTGCGGTGGCCACGGCCGCCGCCATCGGCCTGCTGATTTCGGTGCCCGGCGCCATTGGTGCTTTCCTGAACGGTCGCGGCCATCCGGATCTGCCGCCGTTCAGCTTCGGTTATGTGAATCTGATGGCTTTCGTGATTCTGGTGCCCGTCACCGGGCTGGTGGCCCCCTGGGGTGCCCGCATCGCGCACACCATCAACCCGCGTCTGCTGCGGCTTGCCTTTGCCGTCTTCCTGCTGTTCAATGCCATCAACATGCTGGCCAGCGCACTTTGAGCAGGATGCGGCCTGCTGCCGGCATGCCTGCCTGCCGTATTCACCCAGAGGAGGCTTGTGATGTCTTCCTTCCCGCTGGTTCAGCGTCGCTCGGAAGCAGTGCTCGACGTCCTGCGGCGACGACTGGCCCAGGATGATGTCGTGCCCGGTTCGCGCCTGCCGCCCGAGCGCACGCTGGCCATCGAGCTGGGCGTCAGCCGGCGCGTGCTGCGCGAAGCCCTGCAGGTGCTTGAAAACGAAGGGCTGATCGAGCGTGTGCCCGGGCGCGGCACCGTGGTGCTGGCAATGCGTGACAGTGCCGGCGCGACCATACCGGCGGATCTCAGGCAATACACCAGTCCGCGCGAGCTCATGGATGCGCGCCTGGCGCTGGAGCCCGTCATGGCGGGTCTGGCGGCGGCCAATGCCACGTCACAGGATATCGATGAAATGCACGCCTGCGTGGCGCGCAGCCGGGGGCTGGCGGGCAGCGCCGAGGCGTGGGAGGCCCTGGACAGCGCCTTTCACAGCGCCATCGGGCGCGCCACCCACAACCATCTGCTGATCCGTTTCTTCATGGTGCTGATCGAGGCGCGCAAACAGACGGCCTGGGGGCGGTTGCGCAAGGCGTCGCTGAATCCGCAACGCCAGGCCATGTATGTCGAGCAGCATGCCGACATCCTGGCTGCCATCGTCGAGCGCGATCCCGAACTGGCAACACAGCGCATGCGCCGGCACCTGGTAACGGTGCGGCGCACGCTGATCGAGCAACTGGACGACGTCTAGCGATTGGGGCAGGCGCTAGCCCTGCATCTGCTGGATGCCGGCAACCAGCCAGCCCTGGCCGTCGGCCTTGTAGAGGTTCCACACTTCTTCGAAGTGGGTGGCTTCGGTACCCGGTGCTTCGCGCAGCATGCCGGAGTAGCGCACGCTGGCGAGGTGGCCGCCCGCCACTTTCTCCATGCCCATGAGTTCGGCGTTCAGGAGCAGGATCTCGGTCTGGTCGGGCGTGTCACGTGCCGCAACTTCGGGCGCGACTTCTGCGAGGAGGTCGTCCGTCAGGTACTCGCGCAGCCCGTCCACATCGCCGGCATCCCAGAGTGACTGGATAAGGGTGAACTGGGTCTTGGCGTTGGCCAGGAAACCCGGGGTGTCGAAGCCTTGCGGGATGAACCAGCTTTCATCTTCGGCTGCGGCCGCTGCTTCGGTATCCGCAGCCGGCATCGCGCCCGATGCTGCAGCCGGTGGCGCGGGCCAGCCCGCCGCTGACGCATTCCGGCGTTGCAGGGGTTCCCCGGCGCCCTGGAAGGCCGGACGCGCGCCCGTGCCCCGCAGCCGTCGCAGAATGAATCTGGCGGCAAAGACGAGCAGGGCGATCAGGACGAGGCTGGAGAGCAGCTCGAGAAAGGCGCCGGACAAGCCCAGGGCCGACAGCAGGCCGGCGATGCCCAGGCCGGCGGCGATGCCGACCAGCGGGCCCAGCCAGCGCGACATGCCGCTCTTGGCGGCACCGGCACCGGCGGCAGCTGCGGTGGAGCCGGCTGCAGCCTTGGTGCCGGCTGCCGGTGTGGCGGCGCGGCTTGCGCTGTTGGCTGCCGGGGGTGCAACGGCCTGGCGCTGCTTGTTGATATTGAGCGATTGGCGCCCGAAGCTGCGCCCGCCGCCGAAGCGGCGCGCCTCGGCATCACTGGTGACCGTCAGCATGGCCACGGTGGCCAGCGCCAGGATGATGCCGGCGCAAAGTCGTGAAAAACCTGGAGTCATGCGTGTCCTTGTGGGTGAAACCTGTGGTAGATGGATGGCCGGACCGGATGCCGGATCGTGCCAGCTTCAAGAAAGTACCACAGATCTGGCGCCACATACCCTGATTTTCAAGTGAAATAACAATGTCAGGGTGATGCGGGGGCGCCCAGCAGGGTATTGACGGCCAGCAGATCGGCTTCGGCAAGAATGCCGCTGGCAGCCTTCAGGCGCAAGCCGTGCATCAGCGTGCTGTAGCGCGCCTGGGCCAGCAGGCGCTGGGTTTCGTAGAGTTGCTGCTGGGCATTGAGCACATCGATGTTGATGCGTACGCCCACTTCGTAGGCCAGCCGGTTGGCATCCAGGGCCGCCTGACTGGATTCCTCCGCCGCTTCCAGGGCGGCGATGCGTGCCAGCCCGGTCGTCACCCCGGAAAAATACTGTTCTGCCAGCTGGCGTGCATTGCGCCGAGCTCCTTCTAGCTCATAGCGGCGTTGCTGCAGGCGCGAGCTTTCCTCGCGTACCACCGAAGACAGCTCGCCGCCGGTGAACAGGGGCACGGAGAGGACCAGGCCCACCGAGCTGTCGAGCGAGCGCGGGCCGCGATCGGCACCCGTGCCGCGCAGGCCGCGATCCGAGGTGCTGCCGGTCTGCGCCTGCAGGTGCAGCCGCGGCAGGCGATCGCGCTTGGCCATGTCGCGCTGCTTTTCCGTGATCTGCATCTGCAGCTGGGCGTTCACCACCGCCAGGTTGGCCTGTTCGGCTTGCCGTACCCAGTCTTCCATGCGATTGGGCTCGGGCGACGGCAGGTGTGCACCGGCGGGCAGCTCGCTCAGCTCGCCCGGTGCGACGGCAATAATGCTGGCCAGCCGGTCGCGGTTGACCTGCAGCTGGTTGGAGAGCTCGAGCGCGTTGGCCTGGAGCAGATCGAGCCGGGCGCGGGTTTCGTGGGTGTCCGTGATGGTGGTGCTGCCCAGCTCGAAGCCATGGCGTGCAGCCTCGAGCTGCGTCTGCACCGCCAGGATCTGGGCCTCGAGAGCGCGCAGGCTGTCCTGTGTGCTGAGGATGTCGAAATAGGCCTGGGTGACGCGCAGTATCAGATCCTGAAGCGCCATGGCCTGGCCGGCATCGGCCGCCCGGGCCACGTATTCGGCCTGCTCGAACGCTTCCCAGGCCCGCAGGTCGATGATGGGCTGGGTGAGCGCCAGATTCCACCAGGCCCGCTGCGCACTGCGCTGGTCCGACAGGCCGCTCAGGCGGCGGGCTTCATCGGCCTGCGCCCCTGCCGTGGCCGTGATCAGCGGCAGCAGGCGCGCGCGTGCCTGGGGCAGTTTTTCCTGCTGGGCATCACGACCATGGCGTGCTGCGGCCAGGCCGGGGTCCCGCTGCAGCGCCAGCTGCCAGACCTCGGCCAGATCACGCGCGCCCGCAGCGCCGGGCAGCCCCAGGATCAGGGCCAGCACCGCGGCAGCCAGGGAGCGCATCACGTCGTGCCTAGAACCGGAATTGCGACACCGTCACACCCCGCAGGGGCTTGATGACGGTATCGAACAGCCCTTCCACCTCGAAATTGGCGGCGCTGCTGCGGGTGATGCGCTGCACGGTCATGACCGGCGACTGGCCCACGGCCACCACCATGCGTCCGCCCACGGCCAGCTGATACTTGAGCGTGTCGGGGACACAGGGGACCGAGCCGGTGAGCAGGATGGCATCGTATTCGGCCGAACCCCAGCCGGCGTGGGCGTCACCCACTTCGACCTTGACGTTGGTGATGTTGTTGTTGAGCAGGTTCTGCTGGCCGAAGCTGGCGATGCGGCTGTCGATCTCTATGCTGGTGACCTGCTGGGCCAGGCGCGCAAGCAATGCCGCCTGATAGCCCGAGCCCGTGCCGATTTCGAGCACACAATCCTTGGGACTGAGCTGCAGTTCCTGCGCCATGCGCGCCTCGAGCTTGGGCGTGAGCATGACCTCGTTGGTATCCACGCCATCGATGACGAGCGGAATCTCGACATCGGCGAACGCGATGCTTCTCAGTGCAGGGGGCACGAAGCGTTCGCGCGGCACGTCGAACAGCGCCTGCAGCACGGCAGGATCGAGCACCTGCCAGGTGCGGATCTGCTGCTCGACCATATTGAAGCGGGCCTGTTCCAGTTCCGGAAGTGCGTTGACATTCATGATGACAATGACCTGAGAGAAACGGATGGATGGTATTGTAGCCCTGCGCCGGTTATTCAGGCCGGAGGCCATGGAAGTGGTGCACCGGCCCGTGGCCCGAACCGACGGAAAGCCTGTCGGCCTGGCGGATGGCGGTGATGAGATAGCTGCGCGCGCGCTCCACGGCATCGGGTACGCTGCCCGTGCGTGGCAGCAGCGCTGCAATGGCGGCTGAAAGCGTACAGCCTGTGCCATGGGTGTTGCGCGTGGCAATGCGGCTGCCCTGATATTCGATCATGCGGTCGCCATCATGCAGGAGGTCGACCAGTCCGTCGCCCGGCAGATGGCCACCCTTGAGCAGCACCCAGCGTTCGCCGTCATCGGCCAGCAAGCGGCGCAGGCGCTCGGCCTGGCGGCGCATTTCGGCCAGGTTTTCGGGCGGACGCATGTCCAGCAGCACACCGGATTCGGGCAGGTTGGGTGTAATCAGGCTGGCCTGGGGCAGCAGGGCCTCGCGCAGTTCGCCCACTGCGCGCGACTCCAGCAGATGATCACCACTCTTGGCCACCATCACGGGATCCAGCACCAGATGGGGCGGCGTCCAGCGCGCCATGGCCTCGGCCACTGCACGGATGACGGATTGCCGGCCCAGCATGCCGATCTTGACGGCATCCACACGCACGTCCTCGAACAGCGTATCGATCTGGCGCACCACGAACTCCGGCGGCACCGCATGGATTGCCGTGACGGCCTGGGTGTTCTGCGCCGTGAGTGCGGCAACCACGGCCATGCCATAGGCCCCCAGGGCGCTCATGGCCTTGACGTCGGCCAGGATGCCGGCGCCGCCCGAGGGGTCAACGCCGGCAATGCTGAGCGTATTTGGGATTTGTGCTGTCATGGCCCAAGTATAAAGCTTCAGGCGGCACCCGCTGCAGCCAGGGCGGCCAGCGCCTGTTTGTGCAGGCGTGCATTGGCGCTGGCCACAACCTGACCACCCGATTCCAGGGTGAGCGTGCGGCCCTGCCAATCGGTAATGCAGCCGCCCGCGCCTTCAATGACCGGAATGCTGGCCATGAAATCATAGGGCTGAAGCTCGGATTCGATGACGATGTCGATATGGCCGCTGGCGAGCAGGCCGTAGCCGTAGCAGTCGCCGCCGAAGCGGCGCATGCGCATGCGCGCGCTCACCGCGTCGAAGATGGCCAGTTCCTCCGGGGTGAACATGTCGGGCGTGGTGCACATGAGGCTTGCATCGTCCAGCGTTTCGCAGGTGCTGGTGCAGCAGGCCCGACCGTTGAACAATGTGGGTTGCCCCGTGCGGCCCAGCCAGCGGTCGCCGATGGCCGGCACGTCGATCAGGCCGATGCGGGGCCGGCCCTGCCACAGGACGGCCAGCAGGGTACCCCACAGCGGATAGCCGGAAATGAAGCTGCGCGTGCCGTCGATGGGGTCGACGACCCAGATGTAATCGGCATCCATGCCGGTGCGGCCGTGTTCCTCGCCCCAGATGCCGTGCTCCGGATGGTGTTGCGCAATGCATTGCCGCAGGACGGATTCCACTTCACGGTCCGCGATGGTGACCGGGCTGTCATCCAGCTTGGTGAGGATTTCCAGCGGTGTGCGAAACCACTTCAGGGATTGCTCGCGTGCCTGATCGGCATAATGGCCGGCCTGTTCGGCCAGCGTGCGCAGCGTATCCTGAACCTGGGGGGGAAGCGTGGCGGGAGTGGTGGTGCTGCAAGTCATGGCATCTCGTTCGGAAAGAGGAGCGAAGGGGGCAAAGGGTGGCAAAGGGCGGCGACGCGTCCCCCGGAGCGGATTTATCGCTATCATGCTGGGTACGCTGTTTTGCGCGTGTTTTGTGTGTTCGCGCGCATTTTCACATTATGTCACCCATGCCCGCAAGGCGGCGCAGGGTGCTGGAAGCTGAATCATGGATCTGATCGAACAATGCATGCAATGGTGCAAGGCCAACCCGCGTTCGGTGGCTTTTCCCGATGCCGTGGATGAACGTGTGCTGCAGGCTGCGCATGCGCTGGGCAGCCAGGGGCTGGTGACGCCTGTGCTGGTGGGCGATCCCGCGCAGATTGGCGATCTGGCGCGCAGCCGTGGCTGCGCACTGGACACGGTGCGCATTGTGGACCCGGCGCGTGCGCCCCGGCTGGATGACTATGCGCATCGCCTGCGCGAGCGCATGCAGCGCAAGGCCGGTATCGTCAGCGACGAGGATGCCCGTCGCCGGCTGCACGACCCGCTCTGGTTTGGCGCCTGCATGCTGGCGGCCGGCGATGTGGATGCGGTGATTGCCGGCAACGTTTCGTCCACGGCCGATGTGTTGCGTGCGGCCCTGCGCGTACTGGGCCCTGCACCGGGCGTGAGCACGGTGTCCAGCCTGTTTTTCATGATCAGCCCCGACGGCAAGCGGGTGCTCGGCTTTGCCGACTGCGGTGTCGTGCCCCAGCCCAATACGACGCAGCTGGCGGATATTGCCATCAGTACGGCCGACAGCTTCCGCAATGTCACGGGCGAGACGCCCCGTATCGCCATGCTGTCGTTCTCGACCATGGGCAGCGTGAAGCATGATGCCGTGCGCGGGCCGCGCGACGCCGTGCAAAAGGTGCGCGAGCGTCGCCCCGACCTGCTCATCGAGGGTGAGCTGCAGTTCGATGCGGCCTTCTGCCCTGATGTGGCGGCGCGCAAGGTGCCTGATGGCCGGCTGGGCGGGCGTGCGAACATTTTTGTGTTTCCCGATCTGAACGCGGGCAACATCGCCTACAAGATCGCCCAGCGCATGGGGGGGTACTCGGCGCTGGGGCCCATGATTCAGGGGCTGGGCGGCGCCTTCCACGATCTGTCGCGTGGCTGCAGCACGCGCGACATCGTCGAAGTGTCGCTGCTGGCGATGAAGATGAGTTTCGGAAATGTTCAGGGATGATCAGGCCTGCCTGACCCGGCCTGGTTGCCCGCCGTCCGGGCTTCGTCCACAAGCCGGCACAGCGTGCCACTCGCGGTGATCAGCCGGGGTCCCGGGCGCAGCAGGGCGTCGGGGTCCATGCCCGCGATGCGGGCCTTCAGCCCCAGGCCTTCCCAATACGCCCGTCGTTCGGCAATGCGCTGTCCGTTCGCAGCGGCCACGATCACGACATCCGGCCGGCGGTGCAGCACGTCTTCCGGCCCGACGGTGGGTGCCACGCGGCGCGCATCGGCAAAGATGTTGCGCGCCCCGCAGCTTGTCAGGGCATCCAGTGTCAGTGCGTCCTTGCCCAGGGTGTAGAGCGGCGCCGTGCCAACCTCGATGAAGACGCTCACGGGCGCGCGCGCGCTGTAGCGTTTGCGCAGCGTGCGCAACTCGGCGCGCAACGCTGCGGCCTTGCGTGTTGCTGTCTCTGTGCTGCCCAGGCGCCGGCCCAGGTCTTCCACGGCGTCGACAATGGCATCCAGGCTCTGTGGCGCCACCCAGTCGAGCGCGATGTCCAGGCCGGCCAGTACGGGCTCCAGCCGGCGTGTGGCCGGGCTGTGTTGCCAGGCGAGCACCAGATCGGGCTGCAGGGCCAGCAGCCTCTCGACGTTCACGCTCAGCCCGTCACCCACACGGGGCAAGGTGCGGGCTTCGGGCGGGAAGTTGCTGCTGCTGACGGTGGCCACCAGCCGCCTGCCGGCACCCGCTGCGTACACCAGTTCGGTGATGTGCGGGGCCAGCGTGACCACGCGTAGTGCCCCGGGTGATGCCGGCGGCGCCGCAATGACGGGGCCCGCAAGCAGCCCCGCGAACCCGAAGCCGCTGCACCACGGCAGAAGCGCCAGCAGGACAGCCAGGCAGCGGGTGCGCCGTCGCAGGCCGGGGCGGGCCATGGCCTAGAGGCGCCAGGCCAGGTTGAGGAAGAAGGTGGAACCGGGGTTGTTGTAGCCCCAGGCCGTGACATAGTCCTTGTTGAACACATTGTTCCAGCGCAACTGGACATCCACATGCCTGCTCAGGGTGTAGACGGCACTCAGGTTGACCAGGCCATAGGCGCCCAGGGTTTCACGTACGGTGGTAAACGTGACATCATCGAAGCGATTGTCAAAGCGCTTGCCCACGACCTGGAGCTCGGCGCCCAGATCCCAGTCGCGCACCCTGTGGTTGACGTTCAGGCGCCAGACCTGGCGTGCCCGGCGCACCAGCTGCTCGCCGCTGTCACGATCACGCGAGTCCATGAAGTCGGCGCTGGCGGCAAGCCGGGTCGCGCCCAGCTGGTGGGCAGCCGTGAGCGTGAGACCGCGAATGCGTGCCCGGCCGATGTTGACCGGCCCGGTGTCGTCGTTGAGGATGAGATCGCGCACGGCGCTCTGGTAGGCGGTGGCCTGCAGCTCGAAGGCGTCACGCGTATAGCGGATGCGTGCTTCCACGCTGCGGGATTTCTCCGGGCGCAGCCCGGGGTTGCTGTAGCCGGGCCAGTACAGCATGTCGAAGCCGGGAAGGCGGAAGCCCGTGCTGCCCGAGGCGCCCACCGTCCAGTGGGGGCTCAGGTCGTAGTCCAGACCCAGGCTGCCCGTCGTGCGCCCGCCATGATCCGAGATGCGGTCGTGGCGCACGCTGGCCTGGGCACGCAGGGCATTGAACTCGCCGCGCCAGATCAGGCCGGCGGCATTCGTGTTGCGTCGCGTCTGGTCGAGCACGGCCGAGTGATCCAGACGCTCTTCCTTGCGCTCCAGCACGGTGCTGATGTGATGATGCTCGCCCAGACGGAAGTTGTTCTGCCAGTTCCATGTCCGCTGCAGGTCGCGATAGGTCACGGGCCAGCTGTCGCGCGAATCGATCAGGTTGTGCGTGAACCCGAAGCGCAGGATGCTTTCCCACTGTTCGCTGATCCGGTTGCGGCTGGTGACGGCGTAGGCCTGCTGGCGTGTGGCCACACGGGCATCCGGCGTCCAGGGGCCGTCGTCGTACTGACCGTTGATATAGGCGTTGAAAGCCTTGAGCTCCAGACGCTGCCCCGGCGCCCAGGTGTGGCCCAGGCGCGCGGCAAAGCCGTGGCGATCGTAGCCGTCGCGATCCCGGTTGTAGGTGTATTCGCCGGATTCGGGCCGGCTGGCATTGAAGCCGCCGCTGTGCTCCAGGAAGCTGGATACTGCGTAGTCCCAGGCGCCGCCGCTGCCCGAGACGCCGACGCTGCTCTTGAAGGTGTCGTTGCTGCCCACGCCCGCATTGCCCCAGGCTGACAGGGGTTTTTGTGCGTCCGGCTCGCGCGAGATGATGTTGATGACGCCGCCCATGGCGCTGGAGCCGTACAGGCTGCTGGCGGCGCCGCGCACGATTTCGACGCGGTCGATGAGGGCGGGGTCGATCACATTCCAGCTGACGCCGCCGTCCATGCTGCTGTTGATGGGCAGGCCGTCGAGCATTACCAGACTCTGCGCCGGGTTGGCGCCGCGCACGAAGACGCCGGTGATGGTCTGCGGGCCGCCATTGCCATAGATCTGGATGCCGGGCTGGCGGGCAAGCAGTTCGGCCAGGCTGGTCTGCCCGGCCTGCTCGAGCGTGCTGCGATCGATGATGCCGACGTCGCCCACGACCTTGCTTTCAAGCTGCAAATCGCGGGCGGGCGTGACGACGACGGTCTCCAGGCGAGGCGTCGCGTCGATGGTGGTGGAAAAAGCGGTGGAGGAAGTGGTGTTGTCGGTCTGGGCGCCGGCGGCCAGCGGCAGCGCACAGCAGACGAAGGCAAGGCCTTGCCGGGCTGATGAGAAGGAGGACATGTCAGTGACCCCAAAAGTGCGCGTCCCCGCACACGGATTGATCCTTGGGTGATGCCGGGAAGCCGGGAGACGGCCGGGCGCACACCCGCCTGGGTGAACAGGGCTGGGGTCGGGCTTCAGGCACGGGGCCTGATTACCGTTGCGGGGGCAGCGTGGTTTTGACGGCCGCGCAAAAGCGGCGGTCCTTCACTTCCCTGGTGGCGGGCTCGGCATATGGTCAGTTCATGGTCTGCCGGTACCACCACCCTGTTGCGTCAAAAATTCTAGCACAGGCGCAAACGGTACAATTTGGTGTGATCTCCGTGCGCAAGGATTTTCTCCGTGTCCTATCCTGATTGTCCCTACCCCGTTTCCGCCTATGCGCGTGGCGCCGGCTTCGTGCAGCTGCTGGCCGAGCGCATTGTGGTGCTCGATGGCGCCATGGGCACCATGATCCAGCAGCACAAGCTGTCCGAAGCGGATTTCCGGGGTACACGTTTCGCGGATCATCCCCGGGATGTGCGCGGCAATAATGAATTGCTCTCGCTGGTGCGCCCCGATCTTGTGGAGGACATCCACCGCCAGTATCTCGAGGCGGGTGCCGATGTCATCAGCACCAATACCTTTGGTGCCACCGCCATCGCCCAGGCGGACTACGACATGGCCGACCTGGCCTTCGAGCAGAATCTGGAATCGGCACGCATTGCCCGGCGCGCCTGTGACGCCTTCAGTACCGCCGGGCACCCGCGCTATGTGGCCGGCGTGCTGGGCCCCCAGCCGCGCACGGCATCCATTTCGCCCGACGTGAACGATCCGGCGGCGCGCAACGTCACTTTCGAGGAATTGCGCGAAGCCTATACCGAACAGATCACCGGCCTGATCGATGGCGGGGTGGATCTCCTCCTTGTCGAGACCATTTTCGACACCCTCAATGCCAAGGCAGCCATCTTCGCACTCGAGACCGTGTTCGAGACGCGCGGCGAGCGTCTGCCGGTCATGATTTCGGGCACGGTCACCGATGCGTCGGGCCGCATCCTGTCGGGGCAGACGGTGGAAGCCTTCTGGAACTCGGTGCGCCACGCGCGCCCGGTCACCATCGGCCTGAACTGCGCGCTGGGGGCCGCCCTCATGCGTCCCTATGTGGCCGAGCTGGCACGCATCTGTGACACCTGGGTCTGCGTCTACCCGAATGCCGGGCTGCCCAACCCCATGGCCGAAACCGGTTTCGACGAAACACCGGCCGACACCTCGTCCATGCTGGAGGGCTTTGCGCGTGACGGGCTCGTGAACGTGGTGGGCGGCTGCTGCGGCACCACGCCCGAGCACGTGCGCCAGATTGCGCAGCGTGTGGCCGGGCTGCCGGCGCGTACGGTGCCACGCATCCCGGTGCTGACACGGCTGTCGGGGCTGGAGCCCCTGAACATCGGGCCGGATTCGCTGTTCGTGAACGTGGGCGAGCGCACCAATGTCACGGGCAGCAAGCGCTTCCTGCGCCTGATTCGCGAAGAGAACTATGAGGAAGCGCTGAGCGTGGCACGCCAGCAGGTGGAAAACGGCGCCCAGATCATCGACATCAACATGGATGAGGGCATGCTGGACGCCGATGTCTGCATGCATCGCTTCCTGAACATGCTGGCCGGCGAGCCCGATATCGCGCGCGTACCCATCATGATCGACAGCTCGCGCTGGAGCGTGCTGGAAACCGGCCTGCGCTGCATCCAGGGCAAGGCGGTGGTCAACTCCATCTCCATGAAGGAGGGCGAAGCCGAATTCCTGGCGCAGGCCCGCCTGTGCCGCAAGTATGGTGCGGCCGTCGTCGTCATGGCCTTCGACGAGCAGGGCCAGGCCGACAACCTGGAGAAGCGCCAGGTGATCTGCGAGCGCGCCTACCGTCTGCTCGTGGATGAAGTGGGCATGCCGCCCGAGGACATCATCTTCGATCCCAACGTATTTGCCATTGCCACGGGCATCGATGAGCATCAGGACTACGGCCTGGATTTCATCGAGGCCACGCGCTGGATACGGCAGAATCTGCCGCACGCGCTCGTGTCGGGCGGTATCTCCAATGTGAGCTTCTCGTTCCGTGGCAATGAGGCCATGCGCGAAGCCATTCATGCGGTCTTCCTGTACCACGCCATCCAGGCCGGCCTGGATATGGGTATCGTCAACGCCGGCCAGCTGGCCGTGTACAGCGCGCTCGAGCCCGGCCTGCGCGATGCGGTTGAAGATGTGGTGCTCAATCGCCAACCACCGGTGGCGCAACCCGACCCCGATGACGGGCTCAGCCCCACGGAGCGCCTGGTGGAGCTGGCCGAGCGCGTGCGCGGGGCGGCGGCGCGTCCGCAGGAAGACCTGTCCTGGCGCGAGCGTCCGGTGGAGGCGCGCCTGGCGCATGCGCTGGTGCATGGCATCACCACCTTCATCGTCGAAGATACCGAAGAAGTGCGCCAAAAGATTGCCAGCGAAGGCGGCCGGCCCATCAATGTGATCGAAGGTCCGCTCATGGATGGTATGAACATCGTGGGCGACCTTTTCGGGGCGGGCAAGATGTTCCTGCCCCAGGTGGTCAAGTCGGCGCGCGTGATGAAGCAGGCCGTGGGGCACCTGATTCCCTTCATCGAGGAAGAGAAGCGCCAGATCGAGGCCGCAGGCGGCGATGTGCGCTCCAAGGGCAAGGTGGTGATTGCCACCGTCAAGGGCGATGTGCACGACATCGGCAAGAACATCGTCACGGTCGTGTTGCAGTGCAACAACTTCGATGTCATCAATATGGGCGTCATGGTGCCCGGCACGCGCATTCTTGAAAAGGCGAAAGAAGAGGGCGCCGACATGGTGGGCCTGTCGGGACTCATCACCCCCAGCCTGGAGGAAATGGCCATGGTTGCGGAAGAGATGCAGCGCGACGACTATTTCCGCGAGCGCCGCATACCGCTGCTGGTGGGGGGCGCCACCACCAGCCGGGTGCATACGGCCGTCAAGATTGCACCCCATTACGAAGGGCCGGTCATCTACGTGCCCGATGCCAGCCGCTCGGTCGGCGTGGCCACCAGCCTGATGTCGGATTCGGCCGAACAGTGGCTGGCCGCTCTTGAAGAGGAATACGAACTCGTACGCACGCGCCATGCCCGGCGCAGGCACACCCCGCTTGTCAGCCTCGAAGCGGCGCGCGCCGGCCGGCCCGCCATCGACTGGAGCCGCTATGTGCCGCCGCGGCCGCGCTTCCTGGGACGGCGCGAGTTCCGGAATTACGATCTGGAAGAAATCGTGCGTTTCATCGACTGGACGCCGTTCTTCCAGACCTGGAGCTTGTTTGGCCAGTATCCGGCCATTCTGGATGACGCCAAGGTGGGTGAAGCGGCGCGCAAGCTGTTTGCCGAAGGCCGGGAGATGCTGCGCCGGGTCATCGACGGGCGCTGGCTGCAGGCCAATGCCGTGGTGGCTTTCTACCCGGCCAACTCGGTGAATGATGAAGATATCGAAGTCTATGCCGACGAGTCACGCGAGGAGGTCTTGTTCACCTGGCGCAATCTGCGCCAGCAGCAGGAGAAACGCGAGGGTGTGGACTACAAGAGCCTGGCGGATTACATTGCGCCGCGCGACACGGGTGTGAAGGATTACATCGGCATGTTTGCCGTGACCGGCGGGCTGGGGATGGAGGTGCGCGACAAGGCCTTCCTGGATGCCAATGACGATTATTCCAGCATCATGCTCAAGGCCATCGGCGACCGTCTTGCCGAGGGCTTTGCCGAGTGCATGCATGCGCGCGTGCGCCGTGACCTGTGGGGCTATGTGCCTGACGAGGATCTGGATAACGACGCCCTGATCGCCGAAAAGTACCAGGGCATACGCCCGGCACCCGGCTATCCCGCCTGTCCCGAACACATCGTCAAGGCCGAGATGTTCCGTGTGCTTCAGGCCGAGGCAATCGGCATGCAACTCACCGAGGGCTACGCCATGATGCCGGCTTCCAGCGTCTCGGGCTTCTACTTCAGCCATCCCGTGTCCAAGTATTTCGGCGTGGGCAACATCGGTGCCGACCAGCTGGAGGATTATCTGCGCCGCAGCGGTCGCGACGAAGAAGATGTGCGCCGCAGCCTGGCCAGTGTGCTGCGCGATGGCCAGGCATGACGGATTGCCGTTATCATATGGGGGTTTGTCCGGCGGGCTTTCCCGGCGATGCCGGCCACCTTCCGTCCTTTAATTACCAATCATCATGGCCAAGCACTACGAGTCCGAGATCACGCAGTTCATCAATGCCTACAAGACTGAGCATCCCGACACGGAGGCACGCCAGCGCGAAGGGCGCGGCCGGCTCTGGGACAAGACCCTGAATCCGGAGCTTCAGGAGGGTTTTCGTGCCGGGCGGGTTCCCCAGGACCCCTATGTCTACTATCAGGTCGACTGAAGCACCCCCCGCCCGCCTTTACGGCGAGCCCGTACAGGGCATTCCCGCCGATCTCTACATTCCGCCGGATGCCCTGCGTGTTTTTCTCGACAGCTTCGAGGGGCCGCTTGATCTGCTCCTGTACTTGATTCGCCGGCAGAATTTCAATGTACTCGACATTCCCATGGCCGAGCTGACGGCGCAATACCTGGCCTATGTGCATGAAATCCGCCGTCACGACCTGGAGCTCGCGGGTGACTACCTGCTCATGGCGGCTGTGCTCATCGCCATCAAGTCGCGCATGCTGCTGCCGCCCGAGCCCCGTGGCGAGGAGGAGGAAGCGGCCGACCCCAGGGCCGAGCTGGTGCGCCGCCTGCTGGAGTACGAGCGCATGCGCCAGGCCGCTGATCACCTGGACGCCCTGCCGCGCGCAGGGCGCGACTTTCTCTGGGCCGGCGTTCTGGTTGCCGGGACGGAAATGGCACCCGTGCTGCCCGGCGTGTCGGCGCAGGATCTGGCCGATGCCTGGCGCGGCTTGCTCGTGCGGGCCCGCCTGCATGCGCGCCACGCTGTTCACCATGAAGCCCTGTCGGTGCGCGAGCACATGAGCCGCATCCTGCAGCGCCTGTCGCGCGAGCGTTTCATCGAATTCAGCGCGCTGTTCGCGCATGCGCTGGACCGGCCCGATGCGCCGGCCCGCGTGGTCGTGCACTTCCTGGCCCTGCTCGAGCTGATGCGCGAGTCCGTGCTTGAGGTGACCCAGGCCGAAGCCTTTGCCCCCATCTATATCCGCCTGTCGAGCGCACAGGCTGCCGCCTGAACAAGGGAGTTCCGCTTGAAAGTCGTTCATACCATTGAGGGCCTGCGCGATCAGTTGCGTGGCCAGTTGCGCGTTGCTTTCGTGCCGACCATGGGCAATCTGCATCCGGCCCATCTGTCGCTCATGAAGATGGCGCGCCAGCATGGCGATCCCGTGGTGGCCAGTATCTTCGTCAACCGCCTGCAGTTCGGGCCGGGCGAGGATTTCGAGGAATATCCGCGTACCCTGGAGGAAGACATTGCCAAGCTCGAGCGCGAGCGCGATGTCTATGTCCTGTTTGCACCCCATGAACGCGAAATGTATCCCGAGCCGCAGAGCTTCCAGATCCAGCCGCCGGCCGATCTGGGCGGCATCCTGGAAGGAGAGTGTCGCCCGGGGTTCTTCACCGGCGTCAGCACGGTGGTGCTCAAGCTGTTTTCCTGTGTGCAGCCCCAGGTGGCCGTCTTTGGCAAGAAGGATTACCAGCAACTCATGGTCGTGCGCAATATGTGCCGCCAGTTCCAGCTGCCCGTGCAGATACTGGCACACGAGACCGTGCGCGAGACCGATGGCCTGGCGATGTCCTCGCGCAACCGTTATCTGGATACATCCGAGCGCAAGGAGGCGGCCTGGATGTATGCGACCCTGCAGGCCGCGCGCGAGCGTGTGCTGCAGGGTGAGCATTCCCCGGGAGCGCTGCAGGCCTGGGCCGGCGAGCAACTGCGCGCGCGGGGCTGGTCGGTCGATTATTTTGCGCTGCGCCGCCAGCGCGATCTGGGCGTACCCGCGCCGGGCGAAGTGGCCGCCGGCGAACCCCTGGTCATACTGGCTGCTGCCAGCCTGGGCCAGACGCGGCTCATCGACAATCTGGAATTGGTGGTGCCGGGCGCTTCAGGAGGGTGACCGGAGCACTTTGCCGAGTGACGCCTGATATTGAAGTCATCAGATTTTCAATAAAGAACATGAGGAGTAACAGGCTTGAAACCCCTCAAACCCTGGTTGTCATTTGAAGATCAATTACAGCAACTCGAGAGGCGCGGTCTGTGCATTGACAACACTCGCACGGCTTTGACCTATCTGGAGCGCCTGGGATATTACCGATTGAGTGGATATTGGTATTCATTGCGTGAAATTGACGAAGAGGAGTCGCAACTCACAAGCAAACCACAGCGTAAAGATACATTTATTCCCGGCAGTCGCTTTGAGCATGTGGTTCAACTATATGTGTTTGACAAGAAATTGCGTTTGCTCGCGATGGATGCGCTGGAAAGAATAGAGATGGCGGTACGTGTTGACGTGGCGTATCGATTAGGAATGCGCAATCCTATGGCTCACGAGGATCCAGGAAGTCTCCATGGTAACTTCACCAAGAAAATTATTGCGCGTGGACCAAATAGAGGAAAAACTGAACATCAGGTTTGGTTAGGCAGATATCACAGTCTGCTTCACCGTGTCCGTAGAGAAGCGTTCGTCTCACATTACACGCAGCAATATGGTCGATTGCCAATATGGGTGTCGATTGAGATATGGGATTTCGGGCTTCTTTCCAAATTGTTTTCTGGCATGAAGCACAGCGATAAAAATGAGATAGCGCAGATATATGGTGTACCAGATGGTCTCACGTTTTCGCAGTGGCTGCGTAGCCTGAATTTCATTCGCAACGTGTCGGCGCACCACAGTCGCTTGTGGAACATAAACGTGGTGGAACGCTCGCCGGTGCCGGCGAGCTGGCTGGTCAGGCCAGGTAATGCAAGACCGTTTTTCTATCTATGTCTGATGCAGCAGTTGTTGAACGTAATCTGCCCCAATTCGACATGGGGGAAGCGTTTGACGGACTTGCTGGAGAATGAGTTTCCAAGATTTCCGGATGGCTTGCTGTCAACGGACGACATGGGCCTCGTCACCGGCTGGAAAGATGGAGCGCCGTGGAAAAAGACGCACAAATGAGAACCGACGCGTACACAGGGTGCAGAGGCGTCGGGCATATTGCAGCTTATTGTAGCAGACTGGTATGTCGTCAACCGCCCCGCCGGGAGCTATCGGAGGCGGCGAGAGCTTCCCCAGAAAACCCCGTACATCAGAACCCCGTATATCTGGCAGCTGACGAAGTGCGCGATCGCGGAGAGAATGTCAGTACTTCTATTCATAACCAATGGAGAAAGGTACTGCCATGATGAGCCACGAAAAATCACTGCCCCATTTCTCGGTCCTCAGCCGTCGCGAACATGAAGTCATGATGTGCATAGCGCGCGGCATGCCCAACAAGCGCATCGGCGATACGCTCGGCATCTCCAAGCGCACGGTGGAAGCGCATCGCGCCACCATCTTCCGCAAGCTCAAGATCCGCAATGCGGTGGAGCTGGCCAACTATGTGTGGATGAAATGCCATCCTGCTGTGGCCAGCGCCATGATCAATGGCGGCTGATGTCCGCTCAATGGCACTGCAGCGGCGGCAGTCCGGCCATCTCGTCGATGGGGTCCAGGTCGGCCTGGCGCGTCAGGTGGTAATCCAGCGTCGGGCGGATGTCGTTGTACCGCGTCACGCGCAGCAGGTGGTCGTTCACGAATACGAAGCCGGCCCGCGTCTGGCCGTCCTCGGTGCGCAGCACGATGCGCAGCGGATCTTCACCGCTCACTTCCCAGCAGCCGCGCTGCACGATGGGTTCACGCGGCACGGATGCACCGCCCAGCAGGGTGGTGCGTGCCCGCCACTCGCCGCCCGGCGCCAGGGTGAGCATGATGCGGGATGCCGGGCAGTCGACATTCGGCGTCACGCAGGGCACGGTGCCCAGGAAGCTGCGCGCCTCTAGCAGTTCGCGCACTTCGTGCCGCTGGCCGGCCGGCGCCTGAGCGTCCAGCGTCGCTTCCCGGGCGGCCTCGCGTTCCGCCCTGGCTTTTTCGGCTTCGGTTTCGCCAAAGCCCAGCTGCAGCTGCGAAGGTGCGCGCGCACTGCGCCGGCCGACGGCCTGTTGCTGGGCATCGGTCAATGTGCTTTCACGCGGAGGATCGTAATAGCCCGGCGCACGCTCGCTGGCACAGCCGCCCAGCAGGCCTGCGGCGAGCATCAGGCTGAAACAGGCCGCGAAGCGGCCCCGGGCAAGGGGGATGAAGTGCAACATGATGGCTTCCTGTTGTGGGTGGTACCCGCCGCGTTGACGCTGCTGGGGACCTTGCTGGGCCGGTATTGCCTGCATACGGCATGGCATTATCGGCAATTGCTGCTGGCCGGTGCCGATCCGGATGCGTCCAGCCTGTGGCGTGCATTCGGGGCGGCCTGGCGAAGCGATTCTGCGGCCCTCATTATAGAGTCCGTTGCACCGCAGCGCGCGGTTGTCGGACTGGCCTTGCTGGTGCCGGCACTGGCGCTGGGCGCCCTGGGGCTGCAGCTGGGGCCGGGGATGGCGGGATGGGTACTGGTGCCTGCGCTGGCGACGCTGGTTCTGCTTGCCTGCATCGACTGGGCCAGCGGCCTGTTGCCGGATGCCCTCACGCTGCCGCTGATGTGGGCGGGGCTGGCCCTGGCCTGGCTTGGGCTGGGCCCGGCGCTGCACGACAGCCTTGCCGGTCTTGCGCTGGGCTGGGGCCTGGCCATGATCCTGCGCGGCCTGTGGTGGTGGCGCTGCCGCGCGGAAGGTCTGGGCCTGGGTGACGCCAAGCTGCTGGCGGCACTGGGTGCCTGGCTGGGCGCCGGGCGTGTTCTGGATGTGCTGCTGTTTGCCAGCCTTGGCGGCATCCTGTTTGCCATGGGGCATCAGCGCCGCCTGCGGCCCGCCGGCGCCTATCCCTTCGGTCCCTTTCTGGCGCTGGCGGGTGGGGCCGCTCTGGTTTTTCCCCCATTTCCCTAGCACCAGGCCTGGGTTACAGTGTGTGTTTTGCAGACGGCAGGCGCGCATGCTCATCATTGGGCTTACAGGCGGTATCGGTTCCGGCAAGTCGCAAGTGGCCGACTGGCTCGCCGAATGGGGGGCCAGCGTGGTCGATACCGATGTCATCTCACACAGGCTTACCGGGCCGCAAGGCGCGGCCATGCCGGCTATTGAAGCGGCGTTCGGTCCGGCGGTTGTGGCGGACGATGGCGCACTTGATCGTGCCCGCATGCGCGAGCTGGTGTTTGCCCGGCCCGAGGCGCGTCAACGGCTGGAAGCCATCCTGCACCCGCGCATCGCCGCCGGGGTGCGCGAGCAGGCTGCCGGGGTCGATGGCTGCTATCTGGTCGTTGTGGTGCCGCTGCTTGTAGAGTCAGGTCGCTGGCAGGACGGGGTGGATCGCATCTGCGTCGTGGATTGCGATCCCGATACCCAGGTGGCCCGCGTGCAACGCCGCAGCGGGCTGACGCCGGAGACGATAGGGCGTATCATGTCAGCACAGGCGTCCCGCGCCGAACGGCTGGCCGTCGCGCATGACGTCATTGTGAATGATGCGCATACCACAATCAGCATGTTGCAGCGGCAGGTGCTGGATTTGCACCAGACTTGGTGTCGCCTCGCCGGCGCGCCGGTCGCTGCCCGCCATTGAAAGGTTTCATCCCGCGTGATTCTTTATGAATACCCATGCAACGAACGCGTCAGGACACTGTTGCGAATCGAATACCTGTTCGATCGACTGTTCTTCTTCGCTCAAGGGGAAGATGCCCACCATCATCAGGTTTCCGTTGCCACCCTGTTCGATCTGCTCGATATCTGTGACCGCACGGATCTGAGGGGAGCGCTGCTGCAGGATCTCGAGCGCCAGCGCACGTCTCTGGCGAATCTGCGCCAGCACCCCCAGGTTGACGCTGCCATGCTCGATGCGATGCTGTCCGAGATCCAGGCGTCCATGTCGGGGCTGGCGGCGCGCGGGCGCTTCGGCCAGACCCTGCGCGAGAACGAATGGCTGGCCAGCCTGCGCGGCCGGCTTTCCATCCCCGGTGGCACGTCCCAGGTCGACATGCCGTCGTATTTCTCGTGGCAGCGCAAACCGGCCGACGTGCGACGCCGGGATCTGCACGACTGGATGGCCCCTTTTCTTCCCTTGCACGATGCGCTCAGCCTGACCTTGCGGCTGTTGCGTGATTCGGGCGATGTGGTTGAATGCCTGGCCAAGGGTGGCCAGTACCAGGAAATGCTCAGTGGCAAGGTCTTCCAGATGATTCGCGTATGGATAGCAAAGGACTGCCGTGCCTTTCCCGAAATGAGCGCGAACAAGTATGTGATCTGGGTACGCTTCGCCATGCAGGACAACGAACTCAAGCCCCAGCCTTTCACCGAGGATGTGGCCTTCCGGCTGGCGCGCTGCAATATCTGAAGACACGCACCGGGGCGTGCAGTGGTTACGCCCGATTTCAGTGTAAAGCCGTGCGGCGGCAAGGCTTGTCACAATAGGCGAAAATAGCCCCTGGGTCTTCTTGGGAGTCGCTTGCATGCCGCATTCAGAAGCTGGTGCCGTGCCGCCACGCCGGGGACGTGGTGCCTGGTTTTTCCTGTTGCTCGTTCTGCTGGGTGCGGGCGCCTGGTGGTGGCAGTATGGTGGTGCGGATCGGCCGGCCCCGGCGCCGGCAGGATTTTCGGCGCGCATGCCGGCGGGCGCGATTCCCGTACGTGTCGCAGAAGTCCGCCTCAGGTCCATGGACACCACCTTGCGCGCCATTGCAACGCTGACGCCGCTGAATACGGTGGTGGTGCGCAGTCGCGTGGACGGCGAGCTGGTGGCCCTGGCCTTCAGCGAGGGGCAGATGGTGCGCGAGGGCGATCTCCTGGCGCAGATTGACCCGCGCAGCTACCAGATCCAGCTCGAGCAGGCGCTCAGCCAGCAGGCCCAGAACCGCGCCCAGTTGGCCAATGCCGAACGCGACCTGGAACGCTACCAGCGCCTGTATCGCCAGCAGTCGGTTGCGCGCCAGCAGCTGGACAGCCAGCTTGCACTCGTCGAGCAGCTTCGGGCCGCGGCGGCCGGTGACCAGGCGGCGGTTGACCAGGCGCGCCTGCAGCTGGACTATACAGAGATCCGTGCCCCCATCAGCGGGCGCGTGGGCCTGCGCCGCCTGGATCCGGGCAATCTGGTTCAGGCGTCCGGTACCGATGGCCTGGTCACGATTGCCCAGATTCGCCCCATGGGGGTGGTCTTCAATCTGCCCCAGGCGGATCTGGCCGATGTGCGGGCTGCCCAGCGCCAGGCATCAGCACTGGAAGTGCGCGTCATCGATGCCGATGGCACGCATGTGCTCGATACCGGCACCCTGATGGCCCTGGACAACGAGATCGACGTGGCCACGGGTACTTTCCGGCTCAAGGCGCAGTTGCCCAATGCCGATGAGCAGCTGTTTCCCAATCAGTTTGCCAATGTCGAACTCAAGGTGGCCTCGGCCGAAAGCCTGGTGATTCCCAATGAGGCGGTGCAGTACGGCTCCATCGGCAGTTTCGTCTATGTGCTGGATGCACAGGATATGGTGCATGTGCGTGAAGTGGTGACGGGCCGCAGTGATGCCGAGGGAACGGCCGTCAGCGCCGGTCTTGCGCCTGACGAGCGCGTGGTCACCCAGGGCGTGGATCGTCTGCGCGAAGGCAGCCGTGTCGAGGTGATCTCCGGGGACGAGAACACTCCGGCAGCACCCCGGCCCGGCCGGGCGCGGACGGCATCGTGAACCTGTCACGCCTGTTCATCACCCGGCCGGTGGCGACCACCCTGGCCATGCTGGCCCTGTTGCTCAGCGGCGTGTTTGCCTGGCGCCAGCTGCCGGTCTCGGCCCTGCCCCAGGTGGATTACCCCACCATACAGGTGAGCACGCTCTACCCGGGCGCCGGCCCGGAAGTGATGATGGCGCGTGTGACCTCGCCGCTGGAGCGCCAGTTCGGCCAGATGGCCGGTCTGGAGCAGATGATTTCCACCAGTTCCGGCGGTTCTTCCCAGATCACCCTGCAGTTCAGCCTGGACCTGCCGCTGGAAGTGGCCGAGCAGGAAGTGCAGGCGGCCATCAACGCCGCGGGCAATCTCCTGCCTTCCGACCTGCCGGCACCGCCCATCTACAACAAGGTCAATCCGGCCGACACACCCGTGGTCAGCCTGGCTGTCACGTCGCCCACGCTGCGCCTGCACGAGGTGCGCGATCTGATCGATGTGCGCGTGGCGCAGAAGCTGTCCCAGATCCCCGGTGTGGGCCTGGTGAGCGTGGCCGGCGGACAGCGGCCCGCCGTGCGCATTCAGGTGAATCCGCAGGCGCTGGCGGCCCAGGGCCTGGGCATGGCGGCCGTGCGCAGCGCGGTGGCGGGTGCCAATGTGCACCAGCCCACGGGCAATCTGGAGGGGCCGCAGCGCTCCACCACCATCTACGCGAATGACCAGCTGACCTCGATTGCCGATTACGAGCGCCTTATCCTGCGCCAGGATGGCGAGGCCGTGCTGCGACTGGGCGATGTGGCGCGTATTGCGCGCGATGCCGAGAACGTGCGCCAGGCCGCCTGGCTGGGTGCCGAGCCGGCGGTCCTGCTCAACATCCAGCGTCAGCCCGGTGCCAATGTGATCCAGGTCGCCGACCGTGTGCACGCCCTGTTGCCCGATCTGGTGGCCAGCCTGCCGGTGGGTGTGGATGTGCGCGTGGCCAGTGACCGCACATCGACCATCCGTGATGGCATCGCCAGTGTGCAGCGCGAGCTGATGCTGGCCATATTTCTTGTTGTGCTGGTCACTTTCCTGTTTCTGCGCAGCCTGCGCGCCACCTTCATTCCGGGCGTGGTCGTTCCCCTGTCGCTGGTCGGCAGTTTCGCCTTCATGGTTCTGGCCGGCTTCAGCATCAACAACCTGACGCTGATGGCGCTGACCATCGCCACCGGCTTTGTGGTGGATGATGCCATCGTCATGATGGAGAATATTGCGCGCCATGTCGAGGAAGGCATGGCGCCGTTTCAGGCGGCGCTCAAGGGGGCGCGCGAAATTGGTTTCACCCTGGTCTCGCTCACGCTGTCGCTCATCGCCGTGCTGATTCCCCTGCTGTTCATGCAGGATGTGGTAGGGCGTTTGTTCCGGGAGTTCGCGATCACGCTGGCCGTGGCCATCATGCTGTCGCTGTTCATCTCGCTCAGCCTCACGCCCATGATGAGTGCACGCCTGCTGCGTCCCGAGTCGGAGGAAGTCGCTTCCGGATTTGCGCGCCGCGCCGCTGCGATGATGCAGGCCCTGACCGTGGCCTATGACCACAGCCTGCGCTGGGTGCTGCGCCATCAGGGTGTGACGCTGGTGGTGGCCGTGGCCACGCTGGCGGTCACGGCCGGCCTGTATATGATGATCCCCAAAGGCTTCTTTCCGCAGCAGGATACCGGGCTGGTCCAGGTGATCACCCAGGGGCCGCAGAGTGCCTCATTCGAATTGATGTCTGCACGCCAGCAGGCGGTGGTGACACGGGTGTTGCAGGACGAGGATGTTGCCGCCGTGGCCTCTTTCGTGGGCATAGACGGCAACAATCCCACGATGAACACCGGCCGGCTGCAGATTGCCCTGCGTCCCGTCGATGCGCGCAGTACGCGCATGCCCGCACTGCTGGCGCGGCTCTCGGCGGCGCTCGAGGACGTGCCCGACATCCAGGTTTTTCTGCAGCCGGTGCAGGACCTGACCGTCGACGACCAGCTCTCGCGCAGCCAGTACCGGCTCACCCTTTCGCATCCGGATCTGGCGCAGCTGCAGCACTGGGTGCCGCGCATGGTGGATGCCTTGTCCGTCCTGCCGGTGCTCGACAATGTGAGTACCGACCTGCAGGACGGCGGCCTGCAGGTGCAGCTGCAGGTGGACCGCGATGCGGCAGCCCGTCTGGGTATCACCCAGGCGGCGGTTGATGATGCCCTCTACGATGCTTTCGGACAGCGGCTGATCTCCACCATCTTCACGCAGTCGGCGCAGTACCGTGTCGTCCTGGAAGTGGACGAGGCCTGGCGTCGCGACCCGACGGACCTGCTCGATCTGCATGTCAGCTCGTCCGCCGGCGTGGCCGTGCCGCTGGGCAGCATTGCACGCATCGTCCAGGGGGCGGGCCTGCTGTCCATTCAGCGCCTGGGCCAGTTTCCGGCAGCCACGCTGTCCTTTGATCTGAAGCCGGGCGTGGCCCTGTCGGACGCCGTGCAGGCCATCCATGAGGCGGCCCACACTCTGGGCATGCCGGAAGGGGTGGACCTGCGCTTCCAGGGGGCGGCGCGGGCTTTCCAGGCATCGCTGTCGAGCACACTGTGGCTGATGCTGGCCGCCGTGGTGACCATGTACATCGTCCTGGGTGTGCTCTATGAAAGCTACGTCCACCCCGTGACCATACTCTCGACCCTGCCGTCGGCGGCCATCGGTGCGCTGGTGGCGCTCATGCTGGCGGGCAAGCCGCTGGACATGATGGGCATCATCGGCATCATCCTGCTCATCGGCATCGTCAAGAAGAATGCCATCATGATGATCGACTTCGCGCTCGATGCCGAACGCCGGGAGGGGCGGGCGGCGCGCCAGGCCATCCATGATGCGGCGCTGCTGCGCTTCCGGCCCATCCTCATGACGACTTTCGCGGCCCTGTTCAGTGCGATTCCGCTCATGCTGGCCACCGGTGCCGGCGCCGAGCTGCGCCAGCCGCTGGGCCTGGTGATGGTGGGCGGGCTGCTGTTCAGCCAGGTGCTGACGCTGTACACCACGCCGGTCATCTATCTGCTGTTCGACCGCATGGCACACTACCGCCGGGCTGCGGCGCCGGTGCAGCGCCAGGGAGGCGAGGCATGAGGTGGCTGGGGCTGTTCATCCTGCGTCCGGTCACAACCACGCTGCTGGCCCTGGCAATGGTGGGGGCGGGCCTGATTGCCTATCTCTTCCTGGCGGTGGCACCGCTGCCGCAGGTGGATTTCCCCATGATTTCGGTCACGGCGCGCCTGTCAGGTGCCAGCCCGCGCACCATGGCGTCCAGCGTGGCCACACCGCTGGAGCAGTCGCTGGGAAGCATAGACGGCATCAGCGAGATGCGTTCGCGCAGCTCCGAAGGCAGCACCCGCATCACCCTGATGTTCGACATGGATCGCGACATCAATGCAGCGGCGCGCGACGTGCAGGCCGCCATCAATGCGGCGCATGGCCTGCTGCCGTCCGCCCTGCGGGATCCGCCGTCCTACAACAAGGTCAATCCGGCGTCCTCGCCCGTCATGGTGCTTGCGCTGACCTCGCCCACGGCAACCCAGGGCGAGCTGTACGATCTTGCCGCGACCGTCATTGCGCAGAAGCTGGCCCAGGTCAGCGGCGTGGGCGAGGTGAGCATCGGCGGCAGCTCGCTGCCGGCCGTGCGCGTCAGTCTGGATCCTGTGGCGCTCAATGCCGCCGGCATCGCGCTGGATGATGTGCGCGCGGCGCTGGCCGATGCCAACAGCATGCGTCCCAACGGCCTGGTGGAAAACGAGAGTCACTACTGGCAGATCCTGTCCAATGACGCCTTGCGCCGTGCCGACGAGTATCGGCCGCTCATCATTGCCTGGCGCGACGGGGCGCCCGTACGCCTGCGCGATGTCGCGCGCGTCACGGATAGCGTGGAAGATCGCAATAACATGGGCTTTCTGGGAGACTCCCAGGCCGTGCTGCTGACGGTGCGCCGCCAGGCCGATGCGAATATCATCGCCACGGTGGACGGCATTCGCGACCAGCTGCCGGCGCTGCAGTCCCTGCTGCCCGCGCAGGTGTCGCTGACCGTGGCCCAGGACCGCACGCCCAGCATCCGCGCCTCGCTTGCCGAGGCGGAGTTCACCCTCATCGTCGCCGTGGCGCTGGTCTTCATGGTGGTGCTTGTCTTCCTGGGCAATCTGCGCGCCGCCCTGATTCCCGCCATCGCCGTGCCCGCTTCGCTCATCAGCACCTTCAGTCTGATGCTGTGGTTCGGCTATACGCTGAATACCATTTCGCTCATGGCCCTGATTGTGGCTACGGGTTTTGTGGTGGATGACGCCATCGTGGTGCTGGAAAACGTGATGCGCTACCTGGAAAAAGGCGTGTCCGCGCGCCGGGCGGCGCTGCGGGGCGCGCGCGAGGTCGGTTTCACCGTGCTTGCCATGAGCCTGTCGCTCATCGCCGTCTTCTTGCCCATGCTGCTCATGCGCGGCCTGGTGGGCAACTTCTTCCGCGAGTTTGCCGTCACGCTGTCGGTGGCGGTCATGCTTTCCCTGCTGCTCTCGCTCACGCTCACACCCATGATGTGCGCGCGCGGCCTGCGGGCGCCGGACGGGCGCCGGGCGGGCCGGCTGCGGCGTGCCCTGCTGGCCACGGGCACAGTGTTTGCACGCGCCTATGCACGCTCGCTGGACTGGGCGCTGGTGCATTCGCGCCTGGTGCTCGTGATACTGCTGGCGACGATAGGTCTGAACATCAGCCTGTACACCATGATTCCCAAGGGCTTCTTTCCGCAGCAGGATACGGGCCAGCTCATGGGTTTCTTTCGCGTTGACCAGGGCACGTCGTTCGAGGCGATGTGGCCGCGTTTCGAGCGCTTCCGGCACGTCCTGCTGCAGGACCCGGCCATCGACAGCGTGGCCGGCTTCATCGGCGGGCGGGGCGGCAGCACTTCCAGCTTCCTGATGATTCAGCTCAAGCCGGTGAGCGAGCGCGATGTGAGTGCGAACCAGGTCGTCAACCGGCTACGCCCGCATTTTGCCCGCGAACCCGGTGCCCGCCTGACACTGGTGCCCCAGCAGGACATTTTTGTGGGCGGGCGCACGGGCAGCGCAGGCTCCTATGAATACGGCCTGCTGGCCGGCGATCTGGACGATCTGAACGAGTGGCTTCCCCAGGTGCGCCATGCCATGGCGGCATTGCCGGAACTGGCCGACGTGGATACCGATGTGGAAGACCGGGGCCGGCGTGTGCAGCTCACGGTGGATCGCGATACGGCGTCCCGTCTGGGCATCAGCATGTCGCTCATTACCGCCACGCTCAACAACGCATTCAGTGAACGGCAGGTATCCGTCATTTTCGATGCGCTGAACCAGTACCATGTGGTGATGGCGCTGGACGATGAGTACGCGCGCGACCTGTCTTCGCTGGAGCAGCTGCAGGTCATCACCGGTGACGGACGGCGCGTGCCGCTGTCGGCCTTCACGCGGCTGGAGATGGGCAATGCCCCCTTGAGTGTGAGTCACAGCGGGCTGTTCGCCTCCGAAAGTGTGTCCTTCAACCTTGCCGAAGGCGTTGCCCTGCAGGAGGCCACCCGGGCCATAGACGCGGCGGTGGCGCGCATCGGCCTGCCCACGCATCGCATCCAGGCGGGTTTCGAGGGCACGGCGCAGGCACTGCAGCAGAGCATGCGTGACGGGGCCTGGCTGATTCTGGGCGCCCTGCTGACCATGTATATCGTGCTCGGCATGCTCTACGAGAGCACCATACACCCGGTCACCATCTTGTCCACCCTGCCATCGGCGGGCATTGGCGCATTGCTGGCCCTGCTGCTTGTCGATGAGGAGTTCACCCTGATCGCCCTGATCGGCATCTTCCTGCTCATCGGCCTCGTCAAGAAGAATGCCATCATGATGGTGGATTTCGCGCTGCTGGCCGAGCGCCGGCACGGGCTGGATTCGCGCGCGGCCATCCGCGAAGCCTGTCTGGTCCGCTTCCGGCCCATCATGATGACGACGCTGTCCGCCATGTTCGGGGCGCTTCCGCTCATTCTGGCCTCCGGTGCCGGCGTCGAGATGCGGCGCCCCCTGGGGCTGACCATCGTCGGCGGACTTTTCGTCAGCCAGATATTGACGCTGTACACCACGCCGGTGGTCTATCTTTACCTTGATCGCCTGCGGCGCCGGCGCCGCCGCCGGCAGACGGGGCCGCTGTCCGTGGCCCAGGATGCATCGCAATGAAGCCCTGCCTGCCCGGATTCCTCCCTGAACGTCTGCTGGTCGTGCTGGCATTGACCGGCCTGCTGGCGGCTTGCGCCGTCGGTCCCGAAGCCGAGCGCCCGGCACTGGATGTGGGCGTGACCTGGGCGAACCTGCCCGCAGATGCCGCTGAAGGCTGGGTGCCGGCAGGCGAGGTGCCGGGGGCCGGCACTGATCCCGCCGACGCGTGGCGACGTTTCGATGATGCCGTGCTCGATGACATGATGGCCCGTCTGGAAGCGCAGAACTTCGACCTGCAACGCGCCCTGGCGGTGGCCGAGCAGGCACGTGCCGCCTTGCGCGCCAGTCGTTCGGGTCTGTTCCCGGACCTGGGCGTCTCGGCATCGGCCACGCGCTCGGGAACGCGTACGACGGCAGAGAGCCAGTTCAGCCTGGCCGGCACGGTCAGCTGGGAGCCGGACCTCTGGGGCCGGGTGCGACGCACGGTGCAGGCGGGCGAAGCCGGTGTGCGGGCCAGCCAGGCCGATGTGCAGGCCATGCGTCTGAGCCTGCAGTCCAGCCTGGCGCAAAGCTATTTTCGCGTGCGTGCACTGGATGCCGAGGCCGACATGATGCGGCGCACCGTAAGCGCCTATGAGCGCAGCCTGGCGTTGAACCGCAATCGGTTGACGGCCGGTGTGGGTGAGCGGGCCGATGTGAGCATGGCCGTCACGCAGCTGGAAAACGCCCGCGCCCAGCTCGAAGCGCTGGCACGTCAGCGGCGCGAGCTCGAACATGCTCTGGCGGCACTCCAGGGCCGGGTGCCGTCGCAGTTCACGCTGGCACCCGTGGAGGGGCTGCTCGCCCGGGTGCCGGCGGTGCCCGTGGGCCTGCCTGCCCAGCTCCTGCAGCAGCGCCCGGATGTGGTGGCGGCCGAGGAGCGGGTGCGCCAGGCCTACGCCGAGATCGGCGTCGCCCAGGCCGCCTGGTTTCCGGATCTGTCACTCAGTGCCCAGGGCGGTTTTCGCAGTGGCGAGTGGGCGCGCTGGCTGAGCGCGCCGGCCCAGTTCTGGACGCTGGGCCCTTCGCTGGCGCTCAGCCTGCTTGACGGCGGGGCGCGGCGTGCACGCGTGGATGAGGCCTGGGCGCGGTCCGATGCCCAGGCCGCACAATACCGTCAGACGGTGATTGATGCCGTACGCGAGGTGGAGGATGCCCTTGCTGCCCTGGACGGCCTGGCGCGCGAAGCCGCCATCCAGCAGCGTGCGCTGGCAGCCGCGCGCGAGACACTGGCGCTCACACACAACCAGTTTGCAGCGGGCCTGATCGATTATCTGAGCGTGGTGCAGGTGGAAACGAGCGCCCTGTCAGCCGAGCGCGCAGCCCTCACATTGAAGGCCGAACAACTGCTTGCCGGCGTGCGGCTCATCACAGCCCTGGGCGGCGCATGGCAGGGCGATTTCAGCGGTCATTAGACTAAAGTCTAAGCACTTTTTCTTCTGGTTAACCCTTTTTCACCTTTCGAAATGTCCGATTGAAGACAATCTGTGTCCGGTCGCAACAAACTGGGCAAATGTGCTTTTGCTAGTCTGCTCGCAAATTGATGCAAAAGAAGCGATAAGAGACATCTGATTTGCCTTGCAGGCGCCGCCTCGTGGAGGAAGGCAGGCGCACCGCGTGGCGCACAGCCACGATTTTTCCGTATTCACGGCAGTAGTAAAAGCAGTCACCAAACAGAGTCACCAAACAGATCTTCAAGGAGACATTACTGTGACCGATTTCACTTCACGCAGCCGCCCGTCGGCATCGGCACCGCGCCGCAGCTTCCTCAAGACCAGCGCAGGTGTAGCCGGCGGGCTCATTCTGCCCGCCTCCTACAGCGGCCTGGCACTGGCTCAGGACAAGGAGTACCCGCCCCTGGGCAATTACCCCGCCGGGGTGAGTGGCGATACCGTCACCGCCGGCCTCACGCTTGACCTGACCGGGCCCTATTCGGCCGAAGGTACGGGCCAGCGCCGCGGCTTCGAACTCGCCGCCGAAATGCTCAACAATGGCGACGAGCGTGTCAAGCTCGTCAGCCCGCTCACCAAGAAGGGCATCCTGGGCAAGACCGTCAAGCTGGCCGTCGGCGATGCCGAGACCAAGCCCAACAGCGCCGTGCAGGCCGCCACGCGCTTCATCCGCCAGGACAAGGCGATGATGATTGCCGGCAGCGTCAGCAGCTCGGTGGCCATCGCCCTGCAGAACACCTGCGAGCGCGCCAAGACGCTGTATTTCCCGGTCATCAGCGGCTCGAGCGACACCACCGGCAAGGATTGCCGTCGCTACGGTTTCCGCCTGTGCCACCACGCCTATACGGCTTCCAAGGCCATTGCCCCCATCCTTGCCGAGGCCTATGGCAAGAACATGAAGGCCATCCACCTGGTGCCTGACTACAACTACGGTCACTCCATCCACGACCACATGCGCGCCTTTACCGAGGCCCAGGGCTGGACGACGATCGACAATCCCCAGATCCACCCGCTGGGCGCTACGGACTACAGCTCCTACATGCTCAACATTGCCAACAGCGGCGCCGACATCCTCATCAACCACGACTACGGTGCAGATGCCGTCAACTCCGCCAAGCAGGCCTATGAGTTCGGCGTACTCAAGAACATGAAGATGTGCGTGCCCTACCTGCCCGCCTACATGCTCGAGGAAGTCGGTCCGGAAATCATGCAGGGTGTCATCGGCACCATGGTGTTCTGGTGGACGCACATGGACAAGTTCGACATGGCGCGCAACTTCGTCGAAGCCTATGAAGAGAAGTTCGGTGCCAAGCCGCGCGATCCCGAGCACAATGCCTTCATGACCATGCTGCTGTGGGCCGATGCGTGCGAGCGCGCCGGCACCTTCTACCCGCCGGCGGTCATCGAAGCCTTCGAGGACAGCATCAACCACAAGCGTCCCTACACGGTGGGTGGCGAGGCCTACTTCCGCGCCGAGGATCACGACGCAGCGGCCAACTTCACCATTGTGCGCGGCAAGAAGCCGGAAGACATCCAGCACAAGGATGACCTGGTCGATGTGCTCGCGATCGCGGATGGCGTGGAGACGCTGCCGCCGTACGACTATGCCGGTTGCAAGATGAATCCGGCGGTCTGAGCCACAGGCTCTCTCTCACTGTTAACTGACAGCGATTCAAGGAGGACGTATGCCTGGTCTAGGCCTGTTCATGTCGCAAGTTTTCAATGGGCTGGCGGTTGGGGTTCTGCTTTCCTTGATCGCTGCCGGCCTGACAATCATCTACGGCACCCTGGGTGTCATCAACTTCGCGCACGGTGCGCTCTTCGTTGTGGGCGCCTATGCGGGTTTTTCAATATTCACGCATAGCGGATCCTTTGTACTGGCCATTGCGGGGGGCGCGGCGGCCGCGCTCATCGTGGGCCTCATCATGGAGCGCGTGCTGATCAAGCGCTTCTACCAGCGACCGCATGAAGACCAGATACTGGTCACTTTCGGGGTCAGCATCATTATTGTGGAAGTGATCCGCGGTATCTACGGCGGGGTGGGCCAGCGTGTGCCCGTGCCGTCCTGGGGTACCGGTGTGGTCGACCTGGGTTTTGTGACCTATCCCCTGTATCGCATTGAAATCCTGGCGATCGCGGCGATTGCGCTGGGCATATTCTGGGTGGTGCTGTACCGCACACGCCTGGGATTGATCATCCGCTCGGGGATTGAAAACCCCATGATGGTGCGCCTGCTGGGGCTCAACGTCCAGCGCGCCTTCCTCATCGTGTTCGGCATGGGGGCGGCCGCGGCGGGCTTTGCGGGCATGATCTACGGGCCCATTGTGTCCATCGTGCCCGACATGGGGTTCCGCATCCTGATCCAGTCTTTCGTGGTGGTCGTGCTGGGTGGCGTGGGCTCTTTCCCGGGCGCTATTCTCGGGGGCTTGATTGCGGGCCAGATTCTGAGTCTGACCTCGCTGTTCAATCCCGTCTATTCGGATGTCATGCTGTTTGCGGCGATGGCCCTGGTGCTCATCTTCAAGCCGCAGGGCCTGATGGGTGTGGAGGGTAGGGCATGAGCAGGACAGATGCAAATGTCGCTCCGGCCATGGAGGCGACGGTCGGTATCAAGACGACCCGCGCCGCCGGAGGCGGTTTCAGCCAGCGTTATGCGCTGGAATTCTTCACAGCTGTCGCGCTGGGTGTGGCACCCTTTCTTGCGCCCCTGCTGGGCATGGGGCCCGACCTGCTGGGACGTATCCTGATCTGGGGCCTGTTCGGCCTGGGCTTCGATCTGCTGTTCGGCTATACGGGGCTGCTGTCCTTCGGGCAGGCGGCCTTCTATGGCACGGGCAGCTTCGTCACCGCCTGGCTGCTCACCACGGACATTGTGCCCAACATGCTGCTGGCACTGGTGTTCGGCACCATAGTGGCGGCCATCCTCGGGCTCATGATCGGCTATCTCACCCTGCAGCGCAGCGGCATCTACTTCGCGATGAGCACGCTGGCCTTCGGCGAGATGATCTACTTCCTCGAGTTTGGTCCCCTGCGTGACTGGACGGGCGGCGAAAACGGCATCCCCGGTATTCCCATGGCCGAAGTGGACGTCGGCTTCTGGAGTCTGGCCATCGAGCCCGGATGGCCCATGTACGGCTTCCTGGCGGTCATGTTCTTCATCGGCTTCGTCATTGCCCGGCGCATTGCCCTGTCGCCTTTCGGTGTGGTCCTTACCGCCATCAAGGGCAATCCCGGGCGTGCGATGGCTGTGGGTCACAAGATCTGGAGCTACAAGCTGGCCGTCTTCGTGGTCGCTGCCGCCTACGGCGGCATGGCCGGTGGCCTGCTGGGCATCTTCCAGGGCTATATGCCGCCGGATGCCTTCAACCTGCACACCTCGGCCGAGATCGTCATCCAGACCGTCATGGGCGGTGCGGGTACGCTGCTGGGTCCCCTGGTCGGTGCCACCATCTGGCTCTACCTGTATGAAGTGCTGCAGTTCGTGGATGCCGTCGGCCCATACTGGCGCCTCATCCTGGGTATTGTCTTCGTGCTCCTGGTCACCCTGTTCAGCGGCGGCATCATCGGCGAGATCATTCTCTGGCGCAACCGCCGCCTCGCGCGCAGCATCACGCGGGCCAGCGGTCCCGCCACGACAAGCGCCGCGGCAGCGCCCGCACGTCCCCTGATCATGCGCCAGGTGTCGCCCGCGCCTGCCGGTACCCCGGTACTGCGGGCCGACAACATCGCCAAGCACTACGGTGGTCTGAAAGCGGTCAAGGGCGTCTCCATCAGCATTGCCGAAGGCGAGCTGCGTGGTCTGATCGGTCCCAACGGCGCCGGCAAGTCCACGTTCTTCAAGATGCTGGCGGGCGAGATCGAGCCCACTGCGGGTGAAGTCTTCCTGCGCGGAGAGAACATTACCGGTATCGGTGTGACCTCGGTGTGCCAGATGGGCATGAGCAAGAGCTACCAGGTGAACGAGCTGTTCGATGCGCTTACCGTGCGTCAGAACATCCTCATGTCGGTGCTGGGCCTGAAGCGCGGCCAGTTCCGGTTTGACGCCCTGGCCAGTCTGGCGGGCAAGACCGACTATCATGAACAGGTCGAGGCGGCAATGTCGCTGGTCGAGCTCAGCCACCGTGCCGATACACCGATTCACGAACTTTCCTACGGCGAGAAGCGCCGGGTCGAGATCGGTCTGGCACTGGCCACCGGTGCCAACGTCCTGCTGCTTGACGAACCGCTGGCGGGCATGAGCCCCGAAGAGCGGGTGCATACCGTGGCCTTGCTCAAGAACATCCGCAAGGGCCGCACCGTGCTCATCGTCGAACACGATATGGATGCCATGTTTGAACTGGCCGACAATATTACCGTGCTGTACGACGGCAATTACCTTGCGGAAGGCACGCCCGAGGAAATTCGTGCGAGCAAGGCGGTACAGGACGCCTATCTTGGAGGGATGGAAGAATGAACCTGCTGGAAGCCGAAGGCATCAATACCTTCTACGGGGATTCTCACATCCTCTTCGACGTGGATTTCCTGGTCAAGGAACACGAGGTGGTGGCCCTGCTGGGGCGCAACGGGGCGGGCAAGTCCACCCTGCTGAAGACGCTGGCGGGTGCCCTGGTGCCCAAGAGCGGCAAGATCAGCTTTGCCGGCACGCCCATCCACAATATGGCCACGCACCAGATTGCACGCCTGGGCCTGCAACTGGTGCCCGAGGAGCGCTGCGTGTTCGGCGGCATCACCGTGCACGAGAACCTGCAGCTGGCCGCCATGACGGCAGCCAAGCCGCTCGATTTTTCGGAGATCTATCGCACATTCCCGCGTCTGGACGAGCGGCGCACCAACAAGGGCCGGGAGCTGTCCGGGGGCGAGCAGCAGATGGTCGCCATTGCGCGCGCCATGATTCGCGATGCCCGGCTCATTCTGCTCGACGAGCCTTTCGAGGGCCTGGCGCCCATCATCGTCCGTGATCTCATGGCGGTGTGCCAGCAGCTGGCGGAGCAAGGGCGTACCATTGTCATTGTGGAACAGAACGTGGCTGCGGCGATGTCCATCGCCAACCGCTGCTATCTGTTGAATACCGGGCATATGGTCTTTGGCGGGCCTACCGAGGAACTGCAGCAGAAGCCCGAGCTCATGAACCGCTATCTGGGTGCTGCAGCCTGACCCTGCAACGAACGAGGATCAGGATCAACAGCTTATAACAAGTCATATCAAGCAGGAGTACATACCATGTCGTCGTCAACCATTGCTTCCATACTGGTCGAGAAACGAATCTTTCCGCCGTTTCCCCACCTGGTCGAAGGGGCCAGGATCTCCGGTATGGATGGCTACAAGGCCTTGTGCGAAGAGGCCGAGCGGGACCCGGAAGGGTTCTGGGGCAGGCTGGCTCGTGAGCACGTGCGCTGGCACAAGCCTTTCACCAAGGTGCTGGACAGCTCGCGCGCGCCTTTCTACACGTGGTTCGAGGACGGCGAGCTCAATGTGACGGAAAACTGCCTGGACGTCCACCTCGAGAATGGCAACGGCGACAAGACCGCGCTCATTTTCGAGGCGGACGATGGCAAGGTCGACAAGGTCACCTTCCGCGAGCTGCACGCCCGGGTGTGCAGCATCGCCAACGGCATTGCCTCCCTGGGCTACAAGAAGGGGGACAGGGCCGTCATCTACATGCCCATGTCGATCGAGGTGGTCGCCACCATGCTGGCCTGCGCCCGTCTGGGTGTCACGCATTCCGTCGTCTTCGGCGGTTTCTCGGCGCGCAACCTGCACAGCCGCATTGTCGACGTGGGGGCCACCCTGGTCATCACGGCCGACTACCAGATGCGCGGCGGACGCAAGATTCCGCTCAAGGCAGCCGTCGACGAGGCGCTGGCCGACGAGGGCGGTGACATCGTCACCAGGGTGGTGGTCTACCGGCGCGCCGGCGGCGAAGGCATAGGCTGGGTCGAAGGCCGTGACCTGTGGCTGCATGATCTCGAAGAAGGTCAGCCCACCGAATGCGCACCGGTGAGCGTGGAGGCCGAACATCCGCTGTTCATTCTCTACACTTCGGGGTCCACCGGCAAGCCCAAGGGCGTGCAGCACGCCAGTGGCGGCTTCCTGCTGTGGACCAAGCTCACCAGCCTGTGGGTGTTCGATCCCAGGCCGGATGATGTCTTCTGGTGCACGGCTGACGTTGGCTGGGTCACCGGCCACAGCTATATCGTGTACGGCACCATGGCCGCAGGTCTTACCCAGGTGGTGTTCGAAGGCGTGCCCACCTGGCCCGATGCGGGGCGTTTCTGGCAGATGATCGAGCGCCACAAGGTGAATACCTTCTATACCGCACCGACGGCCATCCGTTCGCTCATCAAGGCGTCGGAAGCGGATGCCAAGGTGCATCCCCGCCAGTATGATCTGTCTTCGCTGCGTATCCTGGGGTCGGTGGGCGAGCCCATCAACCCCGAAGCCTGGGTCTGGTACTACACCCAGGTGGGCCACGAGCGCTGCCCCGTCATCGATACCTGGTGGCAGACTGAAAACGGCGGTCACATCATTGCGCCGCTGCCCGGGGCAACACCGCTCAAGCCGGGTTCCTGCACTTTCCCGCTGCCGGGCATCAGCGTCGGGGTCGTGGATGAAGCCGGCAACGACTTGCCGCCCGGACGCGGTGGACAGCTTGTCATCAAGAAGCCCTGGCCGTCCATGATTCGCACCGTCTGGGGCGATGCCGAGCGCTTCACCTCCTCGTATTTCCCGCCGGAGCTCAAGGGCTATTACGCTTCGGGTGACAACGCGCAGATCGACGAGGACGGCTATTGCTGGATCATGGGGCGCACCGATGACGTGCTCAGTGTGTCCGGGCACCGCCTTGGTGGTACCGAGATCGAATCCGCTCTGGTGTCACACGAACTGGTCGCCGAAGCCGCCGTTGTGGGTCGCCCCGACGAGCTCACGGGCGAGGCCATTGTCGCCTTCATCATGCTCAAGGTTCCGCTGCCCCAGGGCGATGAGGCCAAGGCCATGGCCGACGCATTGCGCGATTGGGTCACGGCCGAGGTTGGCCCCATCGCAAAGCCGCGCGAAATACGTTTTGGCAACAACCTGCCGAAGACGCGCTCGGGCAAGATCATGCGTCGTCTGCTGCGTGTGATTGCGGAAGGCCAGGAGATCACCCAGGACGTTTCCACACTGGAAAATCCTGATGTCCTGCAGCAGTTTTCCAACGCCTATTAACGCCATGCCCGGTGCCTCCCCCCGCCTGTCTTTCAAGCCGCATCAATCGGTATCCTTGACGGATGCCGGGGGAGGTCATTGTCTGATGTCGGGAAACGGTGTGTTCGCCGTGCATACGCGCGATGGGCACTGGGTTGTGCCGCCCGGCGCCGTGCTGCACCTGGGGCCGGGCCAGGAGCCAAGGGTCTGCAAGACGCAGACCCTGCGTCTGATCCACGTGGCCTTCGAAGGCGACCTGCCGGTCGCCAACGGCCTGTATGTGGCGACAAGCCTGATCCAGGAGCTCCTCGAAAGCCTGGCGCAGACGGGGCAGGCGAATATCGATGACCGGCGCGCGGTCCTCCTTGCGGAGTTGCTGGAAGAAACATCCATGCTCACTGCGCAGGCGGTGCCGCCGTGCCTGCTCATGCCCAGCGACCGCCGGCTGATCCGTATCTGCCAGTATGTGGTCAACAATCTCGATACCCCGCGCACCCTGCAGGACTGGGCCGATGAACTGGAGCACGATCCGCGTACCCTGCATCGCCTGTTCGTGCGTGAATTCGGCATGTCCTTTGTGCAGTGGCGCCAGCAGGCGCGCCTGATCGCCGCACTGGAATGGCTTGCGTCGGGCCAGGCGGTGATGGACGTTGCCCTGGATCTGGGCTATCAGACACAGAGTGCTTTCAGCGCCATGTTCCGTCGCCACATGGGCATGACGCCCAGCCAGTGGCAGGGACGGCGCCAGGCGGCGTGAGCACCGGATCCGTCTTTGCCAGGAGGTTGATGTGCACTTTCCCGATACCCGGCTAAGCCGGCTTTTCAAGCTTGAACGCCCCATATTGTCTGCGCCCATGGCCTTTGCTGCCGGGGGTGCGCTTGCCGCGGCAGTCAGCCGCAGCGGCGGGCTGGGCATCATCGGCGGCGGTTATGGTGATCCGGGCTGGCTCGATGAGCAGTTTGCACTGGCCGCAGGCGCGCCTGTGGGTGTCGGCTTCATCACCTGGCCCCTGCGCAAATCCCCTTCGGTGCTGACCGGCGCGCTGCGTCACCGGCCGGTGGCCGTGATGCTGTCGTTTGGTGATCCCCGGCCTTTTGTTCCAGAGATCCGGGCGGCGGGTGCGCGGCTGATCTGCCAGTGTCAGGACATGGAACATGTCATGGATGCGGTGGACGTCGGTGCGGATGTCATCATTGCCCAGGGTGCGGAAGCGGGCGGGCACGGCGGGGCGCGCGGAACGCTGACCTTCGTGCCCGAGGCGGCGGACTACATCGCCGAACACCGGCCCGAGAGCATTCTGGTGGCGGCCGGCGGCATTGCCGACGGCCGGGGGCTGGCGGCGGCACTCATGCTGGGCGCCGAAGGCGTGCTCATCGGCACCCGTTTCTGGGCCTCGCATGAATCACTGGCGCATGACCGGCACCGGCAGGCCCTGCTGGATACCGACGGCGACGGCACGCTGCGCACACGTGTTGCGGATATTGCACGCCAGCTGCCCTGGCCGGTCAAGCTGACGGCGCGCATCCGGCAAAACGCCTTCACGCGGCGCTGGCATGGTCACGAGGCCGAGCTGGAAAGCCGGGCCGCCGCAGTGGGTATCGAATATCGCAAAGCCTTTGCGCAAGGCGATCCCGAGCAGACGGCGGTGTTCTTCGGCGAAGCGGCAGGCCTGATCCAGTCTGTGGACAGCGTCGATGCCATCATGCGGCATATCGAAGCGCAGGCGCTGGAGTGCTTGCAACGGTTCGCGCACCGTCAGGATTCCTGAGCCCACCCGCGCAACATGGCAACGCCGTGCGCGCCGTGGCGCTGCGCAATGGCCAGGGTGTCCTGCGATTGCCCGCCGATGGCAAATACCGGCAGGCCCGCCTGTACCCTGAGCTGATCGAAGCCCTCCCAGCCCATGCCCGGCTCGCCGGGGTGGGAAGGCGTATCGAGCACGTGGCCCAGCACGACAAAATCCGCGCCGATGCGTCGCGCGAGGGCGAGCTCGCCTGCATTGTGGGTGGACATGGCCAGATAGTGACGGCCCCGGCGGGCGCCGGGCAGGCCCTGCTGCAGCGGACCGGCCTCGGCGGGCGCGCTTTCCTGCCAGCGAAGGGCATCACGTGCGCTCAGGTGTACGCCATCGGCCTGCCCGGCCCAGTGGCGGGGATGGCGGCTGTTCACGAGGCAGGCGGCACCGTGCCGGCGGCAGCACGACAGGACGGCCCGGAAGGCGGCTTCCAGGCTGGCGGTGTCACCCTGCCAGTCGGGTTCGCGAAACTGCACCAGGCGCAGGCCCGCATTCAGATCGCTTTCCAGCTGCGCAAGAAAGGCCGGCAGTGCCTGTGGCCGGCCGATGGCACTGAGCCGATAGCGATCAGGCAGCGTTATCCAGCGCAGGGGCGGCAGGGTGGCGGGCAGCGTCCTGGCGGGCAGGGGGTCGTGTCCGGGGCGAATCCAGGACAGGGTCTGGCCTTCCAGGCTGCGCAGCGCGCCGCGCCACGCCGTGACGCGGTGGAAGTGCAGCCGGACCGTGCGCCGGGTGTAGGCATGGGTATAGGTGACCCACGGGTCCGACTGCGTGATGTGGATGTCCAGTTCTTCCGCGAGCTCGCGGCGCAGGGCCTGCAGGGGCGTTTCGCCCGGCTCTATCTTGCCGCCCGGCAGCTCCCACCAGCCCGGCCAGGGCTTGTCTTCGGGGCGCGAGGCCAGCAGTACGCGGCCCGTGCCGTCCAGCAGCAGTCCGGCCGCGACCTCGAGCGGGGCATCAGGCATGGCGTGCCGCCCAGTCGCGCGCGAACTGGCGCGCCACCCGGCCGGAGCGCGAACCGCGTTCCAGGGCCCATTGCAGGGCCTCGGTGCGTGCCGCCGTGATCTGGTCAGGCGTGCAGCCGTGATTGGCCAGCCAGTGTTCCACGATGTCCAGATAATCATCCTGGCGGAAAGGATAGAAGGACAGCCAGATGCCGAAACGCTCGGAGAGGGAAATTTTCTCCTCTACCGTCTCGCCCGGATGGATTTCGCCGTCGCTGCCCCGGCTGGTGCGCGTGTTCTCGCTCATGTACTCCGGCATCAGGTGGCGCCGGTTCGACGTTGCGTAGATGAGCACGTTCTCGCTGGTGGCCGAGATGGAGCCGTCCAGCACCGATTTGAGTGCCTTGTAGCCGGCCTCGCCCTCCTCGAAGGACAGGTCATCGCAGAAGACGATGAAACGCTCGGGGCGCCGGGCCACCAGATCGACAATGTGATCCAGATCGCCCAGGTCCGCCTTGTCGACTTCGATCAGGCGCAGGCCGTCCCGGGCATGCGTGGTCAGGATGGCCTTGACGAGCGAGCTCTTGCCCGTGCCGCGTGCACCCGTCATGAGGACGTTGTTGGCCGGCTTGCACTCCAGGAAGTGGCGTGTGTTGCGCAGCAGGATTTCCTTCTGGCGATCGATATGTTGCAGGTCGTCCAGGTTCATGCGGGCGATGTTGGTGACGGCTTCCAGCCAGCCGCGTCCGCCCTGGCGCTTGCGCCAGCGAAAGGCATGGGCCTGCCAGTCGGTCTCGGGCGGTGCGGGCGGCAGCCAGGCTTCAAGCTGGGCCAGTACGCGCTCGGCGCGGGAAATCAGCAGGCTGAGGTCGGGACTTGTCACGAGGGTCTCCGCAAAGGGGGTAACGGCAAAAGCCGTATTATGACGAATTCGCCCGTCTCGCGCCAAAACGCAGGATGGGCTTGCCGCGCGCCTACCGTATAATGCCCAGCGTGCGCACGATGCGAAGCGAGCCGGAAACTGCCTTGAGCCTGTCAGATCTGTTAGCCCCCATACGCCATGACATGGCGGCAGTAGATGCCGTCATTCGTGCGCGTCTCGATTCCGAAGTGGTGCTCATTCGCAGTATCGGCGAATACATCGTCACGGCCGGGGGCAAGCGCATGCGGCCCGCCATGGTGCTCATGATGGCGCGTGCCCTGGGCTATGAAGGCGAACACCATCACCTGCTGGCGGCCGTCATCGAGTTCATTCATACCGCCACCCTGCTGCATGACGATGTGGTGGACGAATCCGACCTGCGCCGCGGACGCAGCACTGCCAATGCCGTTTTCGGCAATGCGGCCAGCGTCCTTGTCGGTGATTACCTGTACTCGCGCGCATTCGAGATGATGGTGGAGACGGACTCCATGGCGGCCATGCAGGTCATTTCCGCCGCCACCACCGTGATTGCCGAAGGGGAGGTGCTGCAGCTGCTGAATGTGCACGATCCCGATGTCTCGCTCGAGCGCTATCTGCAGGTGGTGCGCTACAAGACGGCCAAGCTTTTCGAGGCCGCCGCCCAGGCGGGCACCATCATTGCCGGCGCCGATGCCGGGGTACAGGCTGCGGCCGCCGCCTACGGGCGCCATGTGGGCACGGCTTTCCAGCTCATTGATGACGTGCTCGACTACAGCGGCGATGCCGAAGCCCTGGGCAAGAACGTCGGAGACGACCTGCGCGAAGGCAAGCCCACCATGCCGTTGATCCATGTGATGGAAAACGGCACGGCGCAGCAGCGTACCCTGATCCGGGAGGCCATCCGCAACGGCGAGGCCGATTTTGCCGCAGTGGCGCACGCCATACGCGATACGGGGGCGCTGGAGCACACGCGCCGCCTGGCGGCATCCGAGTCTGCGCTGGCGCGTCAGGCCCTGATGGACATTGCGGATTCCCAGTATCGCCAATCTTTGTTAGAATTCTGTTCTTTCGCGGTCAACCGCGACCGGTGAAGGAAAAACTGTCGGGGCGTAGCTCAGCCTGGTAGAGTACTACGTTCGGGACGTAGGAGTCGGAGGTTCGAATCCTCTCGCCCCGACCACAAGACAACAACAAGGAGGCCACCATCATGCATTTCATCATCCAGATCCTGGCCGTTATTCTCATCGGCACGTCCATCGGCACGCTCATCAGCCGGCGTAACGCCGCTCTTGTGCTGGGCGGCGGTGCCGGCATTGCCTTTGGCGTGGCCACCCTGCTCATGGTGCAATGGTGGCCCCTGGCGGTAGGCACGGCCATTTTCCTGGCGGGCCACGCCATGCAGCGTGACCATCGCAAGGCGCAAGCCGCAGCCTGATTCCTCAATCCATCGCCGCCGCCGCTTCAAATTCCGCTGCCAGGGCAGCCACGAGATCGGCGGCCGGCATGGCGCGCGCCAGTGGTGCGCCCTGGCCTGCCCAGTGTGATGCAAACTCATGGCAGCCATGCTCGCGTGCCGCTTTCTGCAAGGCCTTGATGGCCACATAGCAGATCGGGTAATCCGGCAATATGGGCCGTCCCGGCGTGTCGATTTCGGTGTGGGCCCGGTTCACGAGACCGCGTGCCGGGCGGCCGGAAATCGTTGCCGTGATGCGCGTGTGCAGTGCGCGTGCGCTGCCCAGGGCGTTGCGATAGGCCTGGTCTGCCGCCGATTCGGGGCACAGGATGAAGGCCGTACCCATTTGCGCTGCGCTGGCACCCAGCTTGAGCATGGCGCGTATGCCGCGTCCCGTCATGATGCCGCCCGCCGCAATCACCGGCAGGCGTACCTGTTCGCGCAGCAGGCTGACGAGTACCGCCGTGCTCAGGCCGATATCCTGGTCGTGCGGGTCAAATACGCCGCGGTGACCACCCGCTTCCACGCCCTGGGCCACGATGAAGTCCAGCCCGGACTCTTCGATGCGCTGGGCCTCGCCCAGCGTGGTGGCCGTGGCCATCAGGATGATGCCGGCGCCTTTCAGTCGCTGTATGGCATCGGCCGACGGCAGGCCGAAGTGAAAGCTCACGATGGGGGGACGTTCCTGCACCAGCATGTCGACCATGGCGGGATGGTCCCGCAGGCTGCTGAAGGGGTCGTGCAGGGCCGTTGGCGGCGTGGCGCCGAATTCCTTGAACAGCGGCGCCAGATAGGTCAGCCAGACCCGTTCGCGCGCAGGATCGGCCGAGGCCGTCTGATGGCAGAAGAAGTTGACGTTGAAAGGCGCGTCAGTGAGGCTTTTCGTGCGCGCGATGGCCGACTGTGCCGCTTCCAGACTGCTGGTTGCCAGCCCGAGCGAACCCAGGGCGCCGGCGCCGGATACGGCGGCAGCCAGTTCGGGGGTGGCGGTGCCGGCCATTGGAGCCTGGATAATCGGAAGGGTGATCCCGAGCCGTTGCAATGCTTTTTCTCTCATGTTGTCTCCTCCAGTTTCAAGGCCTGATGGGTGCGGATAGAATGCCATGTTAAGACGAAATCCGCTGCAGGGGCTTGATCGGGTCTGGGGTTTTCTGCTTTTCCTGCTTCTTTTGGCCTTGTGGCTGGCTTTGGCGGTCGGTCAATACCCGATCAGCGCAGGCGAGCTGCTGTCGGTCCTGCTGCACGGCAGCCGGGCGATGACGGAGGGCGATGCCGCCCTGGCGACCGTGGTCTGGCAGTTGCGCCTGCCGCGCCTGCTGGCCGCAGTGGTCGTGGGCGCCAGTCTGGCGGCGGCCGGGGCCGCCTATCAGGGCATGTTCCGCAATCCTCTTGTGTCGCCCGATATCCTGGGGGTCTCGGCGGGCGCCGGCCTGGGCGCGGTGCTGGGCCTGCTGCTCGGTTGGCCGCCGGCACTGATCCAGGCCATGGCGCTGGCGGGCGGGCTTCTGGCTGTCGGCCTGGTCGTTCTTGTGGCGAGTCTGGTACGCCGCCATGATGCGGTGCTGGTGCTCGTGCTGTCAGGGGTGGCTGTCGGCACCTTTCTGGGGGCCATCATTTCCGTGATCAAGATTCTGGCCGACCCCTATACCCAGCTGGCCTCCATCACGTTCTGGCTGCTGGGCGGGCTTTCCACGGTACGTCTGGCCGATCTGCTGCCCATATTGCCCCTGGCGCTGGCCGGCCTGCTCATCCTCTTCCTGCTGCGCTGGCGCATCGATTTCCTCAGCCTGGCGGACGACGAGGCGCGCGCGCTCGGCCTGGACATCCGCCGCCTGCGCGGCTGGCTCATCCTTGCCGCCACGCTCATGACCGCCAGTGCGGTCTCCTTTACCGGCATCATTGGCTGGGTGGGTCTGGTTGTGCCGCATATGGCGCGTCTGCTTGTCGGGCCGCGTTTCGTGCGTCTGCTGCCGGCGTCCATGGTGCTGGGCGCAAGCTTTCTCCTGCTCATCGATACGCTGGCGCGCAGCAGTGCCGGCATGGAACTGCCCCTGGGCGTGCTCACGGCATTGCTGGGCGCCCCTTTCTTCCTGTATCTGCTGGCGCGCGGGCGGGAGGCGGCATGAGCGACATGAGTCTGGCCGGGGCCCCGGTATTGATGACGCTGGAGGATGCCGTCATCGGCTATCCCGGACGCGTTGTGGGACGCGATATCAGCCTGGGCCTGATGCGCGGCGAAGTCCTGTGCCTGCTGGGGCCCAATGGCTGCGGCAAGTCGACCCTGTTTCGCACCCTGCTGGGCCTGCTGCCCCTGCTGGGCGGGCAGGTGCGCCTGCACGGCCGCCCGCTGGCGGGATGGTCACGGCGGGCGCTGGCGCGTGAGCTGGCCTATGTGCCCCAGTCCTGGGGCAGCAGCTTCGCCTTCACGGTGCGTGATGTCGTCCTCATGGGGCGTCAGGCGCATCTGGGGCCGCTCGCCATGCCGTCGCGCCATGATCGCGATATCGCCCTGCAATGTCTGGACAGCCTGGGTATTGCCGCACTGGCAGAACGCGCCATCACCGCTGTGAGCGGGGGCGAGCGTCAACTGGTGCTCATCGCAAGAGCCCTCGCCCAGCAGGCACCGGTGATGGTGCTGGACGAACCCACCGCCAGCCTGGATTTCGGCAACCAGATCCGCGTGCTCGAACAGGTGGCACGCCTGCGCGACAAGGGGCTTTCCGTGCTCATGAGCACGCATCAGCCCGAGCACGCCATGCGTGTGGCCGATCGTGTCGCCCTGTTTCGCGACGGGCAGGTACACTATGCGGGTCGGCCAGCCGACGTGCTTGATCCCGCCCGCCTGGCCTGGCTTTACGGTCTGGAGGAGGCCGTGGTGCGCACGCATTTGCGAAGTCAGGCGGCCTGTCTTTCCGGAGGTATATCGGCATGACCCAGGCAAAATCGGGTCCGCATCCGGGCATTGCCGTCTGGGATGCCCGTTTCGCCGCTGCAGGCGGCTACGTATTTGGCACTGATCCCAACCGGTTCCTGGTCAGCCAGGCGCATCGCCTGCGTTCCGGCATGGTGGTGTTGTCGGTTGCGGATGGCGAAGGCCGCAACGGCGTGTGGCTGGCCACCCGGGGCATGAAAGTGACCTCGGTTGACGGTTCGCATGTGGCACTGGACAAGGCCAGGGTGCTGGCACAGGAACGCGGCGTGCGCCTGGAGACGGTCTGCGCCGACCTGGTGGACTGGGATTGGGGCAAGGAGCGCTGGGATGCCGTGGTGGCCATCTTCATCCAGTTTGCCGGGCCCCGGCTGCGGCCGCGGCTCTTCCAGCGTGCCTGGCACTCGCTGCGTCCGGGCGGCCTGCTGCTCCTGCAGGGTTATGCCACGGGGCAGTTGGCCTATGGCACGGGCGGCCCGCCGCATATTGAAAATCTCTATACCGAGGATCAGTTGCGCACCGAGCTGGCGGATTTCGAGATCCTCCATCTGCGCAGCCACGACAGTGAGCTGAGCGAAGGCTCGGGGCACAAGGGCATGTCGGCCCTGATCGATGTGGTGGCGCAGCGGCCGGACTGAGGCCGGCCGCCGGCCGGGATCACGACGGGCGTCTATCCCGCGGACCAGGGGACGGGTGCCTTCAGGCTGCCCGTGGCGTAGAAGCTGCGCAGGTTGTCCATGACCAGGTCGGCCATGGCGCGGCGCGTTTCGTGCGTGCCGCTGGCGATATGCGGCAACAGCACGACATTGTCGAGCGACATGAGTGCTTCCGGCACATTGGGCTCATTCACGAAGACGTCGAGCGCGGCCCCGGCAATGCGTTTTTCCTGCAACGCCTTGACGAGTGCAGGTTCATCGATGACGCTGCCGCGCGCGATGTTGATGAGAAAGCCGTCCGGGCCCAGCGCATCCAGGATGGCGGCATCCACCAGACCGGCCGTGGCCGGGCCGCCCGTGACCGCCACCATGAAGTAGTCGGCCCAGCGTGCCAGCTCGGCCGGGCTGGACAGCCAGGTGTGGGGCACGTCGTCGCGGCGGCTGCGGTTGTGGTAGCCAATCTCCATGTCGAAGCCGGATGCGCGCCGGGCGATGACCTCGCCGATGCGCCCCAGCCCCAGGATGCCCAGGCGCTTGCCCGACAGGCGCCGCTGGAGCGTGAACGGGCCCGAGAGCCACTTGCCCTGGCGCACATAGCGGTCGGCCGCGCTCAGGCCGCGTGAAATGTCCAGCATCAAGCCCATGGCCAGGTCGGCCACGCAATCATTGAGCACTTCGGGCGTATAGCCCACGGGAAGGGCGCGGGCGGTGAGCGTGGCTTCATCAAGGTGGTCGTAACCCACGCCAAAGCTGCTGACAACGCGCAGATTGGGCAGATGATCGAGCACACCGGCGTCGGTGCGCACACCGGCCGAAGTGACCAGTCCGGTGAACTCCGCGCCTTTCTCCTTCAGGAAAGCCTGGGCGTCGGCCTGCTCCACCAGAAGCGTGATATCGAATTCATTTTCGAGATCCTGCCTGAGTTGGGGCAGCATCAGCTTGCCGCAGACGAGAACTTTTTCTTTCTTGGACATGAAAAACCCTTGTAAATCGATTCGCATGGCGGGCCGCGTGCCGGAAACGCCGGCCGGGCTACGGTCAAGCTTGCCACAGCGGCCTGATTTTTGCCAGCAGAAAGGCCGGGGGTGGGCACGGGCACGGGTACAATAACGGGCATCGGCCGGCCGCAAGGGTCCGGCCCGTCCTCGCGTTGGAGATTCTCTCATGAGTTGTTATCGACTCGGCGACTGGCAGCCGGCGGTGCACGAGCAGGCCTGGATTGCGCCGCAGGCGACCGTCATCGGGCTGGCCACCCTGCACGCCGACAGCAGCGTCTGGCCCGGGGCCGTCATCCGTGCCGACAACGAGCCCATCATCGTGGGGCAGGGCAGCAATATCCAGGACGGCGCCGTGCTGCATACCGATCCGGGCTGCCCGCTTACCGTCGGTGATGGCGTCACCATCGGCCATCAGGTGATGCTGCATGGCTGTACCGTGGGCGATCATGCGCTCATCGGCATACAGGCCGTCGTGCTCAACAAGGCGGTCATCGGCGCCCATAGTCTGGTCGGCGCGGGCGCCGTGGTCACGGAAGGCAAGGTCTTCCCCGAGCGTTCGCTCATCCTGGGGGCACCCGCCCGCGTGGTGCGCCGGCTCACGGACGAGGAGGTCGAGGGCTTGCAGCGCAATGCACAGGTATATGTCGAACGCGCACGCGAGTACCGCGAGCAGCTCAAACCGGTCTGAGCGGTCCAAGGTATGAATCCCCTGGCGGGCATAGCGGTCCTGGTGGCATCCACCTGGGCCCTTTCGGCGCTGGATGCGACCGGAAAGTGGGTGATGGCGGCAGGCGTGACACTCTGGATGCTGACCTGGACGCGTTACGCGGTGCATCTGCTGCTGGTGCTGGCGCTGGTGCTGCCCGCGCGCGGCAGGGGCGTGTTGCGCAGCGTGTGTCCGCGCGCCCAGCTGGTGCGGGGCGGGGTCATGCTGGTGGCGACGCTGTCATTCTTCACGACGCTGCATCTGCTGCCCCAGGCCGAGGCAACAGCCATTAATTTTCTGGCACCCCTCATCATGCTGGCCCTCGCGCCCTGGGTGCTGGGCGAAGCGCCGCGCATCTCGCGCTGGATCGCAGCCGGCGTGGGTTTCATGGGTGTCCTGCTCATCATCCGGCCGGGCTCGGGGCTGGACCCTCTGGGTACGGCTTTTGGGTTGCTGACCGCCTGCCTGTTTGCCGGGCAGTACATTGCCACGCGTCGCGTGGCCAAGGATGATCCGCTCACCACGCTGATCTGGAGCGGTGCCATCGGTGCAGTGGCGCTGACGCTGCTGGCACCATTTCTGCTGCCGGCCGCACTGCCCGGCCTGCACGCGCTCTCGCCGGGCCAGTGGCTGGTGCTGCTGTCCACCGGCTTCTGGGGTGCTTTCGGGCATCTGCTGCAGATCCAGGCCTATCGCATCGCGCCCGCTTCCATGCTGGCGCCTTTCGTCTACCTTCAGATCATCGCCGCCGCTGCGCTGGGCTGGTTCCTGTGGGGGGCCTTTCCGGATGCCTTCACCTGGCTGGGCATACTCATCGTCTGTGCCAGCGGTGTGAGCATCGGCTGGGTGGAGTGGCATGGCCGCCGCCGGCATGCCTGAGGAAGCATCGAGCGGGCATTGCCGCAGAATTCCTATAATCGCAACATGAGCCTGAAGATACTGATCGTACGCACCTCGTCGCTGGGCGATCTGGTCCACATGCTGCCCGCCATGTCCGACATTGCGAGTCAGGTGCCGGGTGCGTGCATCGACTGGATGGTCGAAGACAGTTTCATCGAAATTCCCGGCTGGCATCCGGCGGTGCACGAGGTCATTCCCGTGGCCCACCGGCGCTGGCGTCGCAGCTGGTGGTCGGCACAGACGCGCCGCGAGCGCACCGCCTTGCGCGAAAACCTGCAATCACGCCGGTATGACGTGGTGCTCGACATGCAGGGACTGATGAAGTCGGTCTGGCTGGTGCGCCAGACGCATGGGCGGCGCCATGGCCTGGATCGCGCCTCTGCGCGCGAGCCGCTGGCCTCGCTGTTCTACGATGTTCGCCACACCGTCGCCTTCTGGCAGCCGGCCATCACACGCCAGCGCAGCCTGGCGGCCCTGGCGCTGGGCTACGAGTACAGCGGCCCGCCGCGCTTCGGTCTGGAGGGGCTGACGGCGGATGTGCATCCGGGTGACCATGCCGTCATCATGCCGTCGGCCAGTCGCCCCGATAAACTCTGGCCTGCAGCCGACTGGGCGCAGGTGTTCCGCCATCTGCAGGCAAGAGGTCTGGGCCTGCGCCTGCTGGCCGGCAACGCGGCCGAGTCGGCGCGCGCGCAGGCATTGGTCCAGGGTTTCGCGGGCGCGCAGGTCCTGCCGCGCATGTCGCTGACCGAAGTGGCGCACGAGCTGGCGTCGGCGCGCATCATGGTGGGGCTGGACAGCGGGCTTACCCATCTTGCAGCCGGCCTGGGCCGGCCAACGATAGGTATATACACCGTCTCTACGCCCGTACGCACGCCCCTGGAAGGACCGGCCTATACCGCCAGTCTGGGAGAGCGCGGCAATCCGCCGTCGGCCTCCACGGTGCTGGCCGCCATCGATCAGGCACTGGCACCCCGGGCACGCCAGACTGCACTGCCACCCGAAGACCTCCAGGATGGCGTGGCATGAATCGCTGGTTCTATACACAGACAATCCGCCTGCTCTCGCCGGTGCTGCTCGCGTGGATGGCCTTGCGTGCGCGCCGCGCAGGCGGGGATCCCCAGGTGTTCGTCGGGGAGCGTTTCGGACGTTACGAAGGCGCCAGCCCCCTGAAAAATCCCGTATGGGTGCATGCGGTGAGCCTGGGAGAAACGCGCGCCGCCACACCGTTCGTGCAGGCGCTGCTGGACGAGGGCGAAGCCGTGCTGCTCACCCATTTCACGGCAACGGGGTGGGCTGAAGGCGCGCGTGCCTTCGGGCCGGCCATCGCAAGCGGCCAGCTGGTGCAGCAATGGCTGCCCTATGACTTTCCGGCGCCGGTGCGCCGCTTCCTGCGCCATTACGCACCGCGCGCCGGCGCGCTCATGGAGCGCGAGGTGTGGCCCAATCTGCTGGCAGCGGCGCGCCGTGCGGGCGTACCCATGCTGCTCGTGAGTGCACGTTTTTCCGATCAGGCGCTGCGCCAGAGCCTGCGTCTGGGGGCCGTCATGCGCGAGGCCTATGGCAGCTTCCATGCCGTCTATGCACAGACCCTGCAGGATGCGCAGCGGCTGGAGCAGGCGGGCGCCCGGGCGGCGCGCGTATCGGGCAATTTCAAGTTCGACGTCTCGCTGCCCGAAGACCAGATCCACCAGGGGCGCGATTTTACGCGCCAGCTGGGACGCAAGGTACTGGCCATTGCCAGTACCCGTGAAGGTGAGGACGAGGCATTCATCGCGGCGCTGGTCCGCGCGGTGCAGCGCGCGCATGCGCAGGGTCGCGAGCTTGCCGACGAGCTGCTGGTCTGCCTGATTCCGCGCCATCCGCAGCGTTTCGAAACGGCAGCCGTGCAGCTGGCGCAGGCCGACCTGCCGTTTGTTCGTCGCAGTACACTGACGCAGGCCGGCGAGGGCAGTGTTGCCGCCGCACGCGCCTGCGACGGCAAGCTGGTGCTGCTGGGAGATTCGCTGGGCGAGATGGCGCGTTATTATGCGGCCAGCCAGGTCGCCATCATCGGCGGCAGCTTTGCGCCGCTGGGCGGGCAGAATTTCATCGAGGCCTGCGCCATCGGTGTGCCCGTTCTGGTGGGACCGCACACGCGCAACTTCGAGCAGGCAGTGGTCGACGCCATGGATGAAGGTGCGGCCCTGCGCGTGCCCGATGCCGATGCGGCGGTGCGCCAGGCCCTGGCCCTGCTGGACGAACCGCAGCGCCTGGCGCGCATGGGCGAGGCCGGCATTCATTGGGTCGAGAAACATACGGGAGCGGTGGCGCGCGTCATGGCCACGCTGAATCAGCTGCGCTGAAATGTCACGATTTTGGTGCGCTTCGGACGCTTTGGGCCTGGTTTGGGCCTAGTTCAGGCATGGGGCGATAAACGGTATGCGATTTCTTTTTGTGTTGATCGTGATCATCAATCTGGGACTGCTTGCCTACGGCCAGGGGTTTTTCGGTACGCCGCCGGCCGAACAGGGGCGTGCAAGCCAGGTCCTCGTGCAGCGTAACGCCCATCTGGTCGTGCCCGGTGCGCCGCTGGCAGCTTCCAGTGGAGACCCGTTGTGAAGCCCATACGCAAGGCCGTCTTTCCCGTTGCCGGGCTGGGCACGCGGTTTCTGCCGGCCACCAAGGCCATGCCCAAGGAAATGCTGCCGGTGGTGGACAAGCCCCTGATCCAGTACGCCGTCGAGGAGGCGATTGCCGCCGGCATCACGGATCTGGTCTTCGTGACGGGTCGCACCAAGCGCGCCATCGAGGATCATTTCGATCGCATGCCGGAGCTCGAGGCGGCGCTCGAGGCCCGCGGCAAGCAGGATCTGCTGGAGATGGTGCGCGGCATCATCCCGGCGCATGTCCGCTGCATCTATACCCGCCAGCCCGCCGCCCTGGGGCTGGGCCATGCCGTGCTGTGCGCCGCGCCCATTGTCGGGGACGAGCCTTTTGCCGTGCTGCTGGCCGATGACCTGCTCGACGCCGAAGTGCCGGTGATGCGCCAGCTGGTCGATGCCGCACATCAGTATGACGGCAGCATCCTGGGCCTGCAGCAGGTGGCGCGTGAGGAAACCGATCGCTATGGCATCGTCGCCGGCCCGGCCGTGGACGAGCGCGCCCTGCGTGTCGAGCACATCCTTGAAAAGCCGGCACCGGCGGTGGCGCCGTCACGCCTGGGAGTGGTCGGACGTTATGTGCTGGAGCCGGCCATCTTTGATTGTCTGCGCAATACCGGTCCGGGCGTGGGCGGGGAAATCCAGCTGACCGACGGCATTGCCGCCCTGTTGCGCCGGCACAGTGTCTACGGGTTACGTTACGAGGGCCGGCGCTATGACTGCGGCAGCAAGGCCGGCTTCTTCCAGGCAACGATTGCAATGGGGCGCAAGTATCACGGTCTGGAACCGCTGCCGGCAGACTGAGTTCCGGTGCCGGGGCCGGCATCGGGGCCCGCCAGGCGGGCCAGACCATCCAGTATCGGCGAGGTGATTTCGTGGATGACGGGCGCGGCCAGACCGGCCAGCGCCGCCGTCTGGCGCAGCAGGGCGCGGACTTCGTCGGCCACCAGCGGCCAGGCGCCGCCGGTACAGAAGACGGCCGGCGCGCTTCCGTAGCGCTGCCATGCAGCAAGCCACTGTCGCAGCACGGCGCCGGCCTGGGCGGCGACCACGCCGCTGGCAATCGCCTGATGCGTATGGCGCGGAAAGGCATGGGCGGGCCCCTGTGCTTCAGGCAGGCGGGCCGTGCCCGACGCCAGCGCCTGGCGCATGAGCATGGCCCCGGGCAGAATGAGCCCGCCTTCATACACCCATTCGCACCCCGGCAGGGCCGGCGTGCTTTGCGCATGGGCGGCCGGGCTGAGGGTGTCGAGCGTGGTGGCCGTGCCAAAGCTGGCCAGCAGGGCAATCTGTCTATCGTGCGCGAGCCGGCCTGCCAGGCCCAGCATCGCGGCCCAGCGATCGGGTCCCAGCCGGGCCGGTTGCAGGTAGGCGTTGGTGACGCCGGCCGCCTGGGCTTCGCCCTGCAACCACCTGACTGCGCCTGCACCGGCGCTGCGAAAGCCGGCTTCCAGCGTTTGTGCCAGCGCCTCGCCCGCCACGTTCACGCCCAGCACTGAAACAGGTATCAGGCCCTGGTGCGCCAGCCATGGCAGCAGCGCCCGGTGTTCGTCATGATCCACGGCCAGTACCGCGGGTTCGCGCTCGCCCGTGTCCGGCCTGACCCAGCCCAGCTTGATACGGGTATTCCCTATATCGAGCAGCGCCGTCACCGCCCTTGCCGCGATCATCCCGGCTCTCCGGGATTCAGGCGCACGGACACATCCCCCACGGAGATCGTCTGCTCGCCATTGGCGGTACCCAGCAGGAGTTGCCCTTGCTGGTTGATGCCGCAGGCCACGCCGGTCTGCAGCAGCTTTCCCTGGTCATGGATATCGACCGTCCGGCCCGCCAGCGCATCGCGCAGCGCCCAGCGTTCGGGCAGGTCCTGCAGGCCATGGCGAACCGCCTGGCCGAGCGTGTGACGCCAGCCCTGGACGATGCTGCCGACCAGGGCGATGGCCGTGACGCTGTCGGCCTGTGCGTCGGCGGCGCAGACTTCGCGCCAGTCGGCGATGCGCCGGTTCAGGGACTGGCTCATGCTGCGTGCATCCTCGAGATTCAGGCCCAGCCCGATGATGGCCACGTGATGGTCCCCGGTTTGCCGCGCCGTGCCGGCCCTTGTGGCTTCGACCAGTATGCCCGACAGCTTGGCGCCCCGCCACAGGATGTCGTTGGGCCATTTCACGCCGATACCGGCTGCTTTTTCCGGCGACAGCAGCCGGCCCAGGGTTTCCGCTGCCGAGAGTCCCGCCAGCGGAGCCAGCACCGGCAGCTGTGCCGCCGGCAGAAAGATGTCGAAGGCACAGGAGAACATCAGGTTGGCGCCGCGCCGGTTCTGCCAGCCGCGCCCTGCGCGCCCGCGGCCATGGGTCTGCAGATGGGCGCCCAGCAGCCAGGGCCGCATGGGGCTTGCATCGGGTTGGCGTGCCAGGGCGTACAGGTCGGCGTTCGTCGAGCCGGTGGAGCCCACCCATTGCACGACGGCAAAGTCGGGCAGGCGGGCTTTCAGGCCTTCCTGCATGGTCAGGGGTTCGGGAATGAATATACTGGAGTCTTTCATGCTGTTTTCCGGGTGAAAGATGATTCAACGTCAGCACAGGGTTTTTCAGGGTGAGGCAGGTGATATTGATGCCATCATAGACTGGCCGCAAGGCGATGTACGCGGCTGGGCGCTGGTGCTGCACCCGCATCCCCAGCAGGGCGGCACGCGCGAGAACAAGGTGGTCACCACGATTGCACGTGCCTGTGTGCAGGAAGGGCTGGTGGCGGTCAGGCCGAACTTTCGCGGCGTGGGTGCTTCGGCCGGGAATTTCGACAACGGTGTGGGCGAGACGGCCGACATGCTGGCGCTGGTCGAGCAGTTTCGCCGGACGTGGCCGCAGGTCGCTGCGGGCTGCTGGGTGCTGGGCGGGTTTTCCTTTGGCACCTCGGTGGCCGCCCAGCTGTATTCCACGCTGGCGGAGCGCGAGTCGCTGCAGGCGAGTGCCGTGATTCTTGCAGGGCCGGCCGTCGAGCGTTTCCGGTTCCGCGAAGTGCGCCTGCCCGACGATGTGCTGCTCATTCACGGCGAGCAGGACGAAGTGGTGCCCCTGGCGGAAACCATGGATTACGCCCGCAAGCATGATTTTCCCGTAGTGGTGATTCCGGATGCCACGCATTTCTTCCATGGCAAGCTGATTGCCTTGCGCGGCCTTGTGGCGCTGCGGCTCAAGTCCTGTCTCGCGGCGGGTTCTTCTCTATAATGACGGCTCATGTTCCGAAGGTCGGTTTGCCCCGGCCTGTGCCCCTCTTGCCCATGTCCTTTCTGTACGCCTCCGCCCGAAAACTTTCCCGCGTCCTCTTTGCTCTTGGACTGGCGCTGCCCCTGGCCGTGCCGGCCCAGTCGCCGCCCCCGTCCCCGCCGGCGGCGATGACCCCGGTGGGCGCGCTGTCCACGGTGCCGGCGCCGGCGCTGCCGGTGAAGGCCTGGCTGACACTCGATGTCAGCAGCGGACAGGTAATTGCCGCGCAGAATCCCGATGAGAAGATAGAGCCGGCCTCGCTCACCAAGCTCATGTCGGCCTATCTGGTGTTCGATGCGCTCGAGAGCAATCGCCTGCGCCTCGATCAGGCGGTCAATGTGTCCGAGCAGGCCTGGCGCACCGAAGGCTCGCGCATGTTCATCAAGCCCAATACGCAGGTCACGGTGGATGAATTGCTCAAGGGCATGATCGTGCAATCCGGCAATGATGCCACCGTGGCGCTGGCCGAAGCCCTGGCGGGCAGCGAGGCGGCCTTTACGGTGCTCATGAACGAAGAGGCCGAGCGTCAGGGCCTGCACGATACCTACTTCGAGAACTCCAGCGGCCTGCCGGGGGATGCGCACCTGACTACGGCGCGGGACCTGGCCACGCTGTCGCGCAATCTGATCCAGGACTTTCCCCAGTATCTGCACTATTACAGCCAGAAGGAATACACCTACAACAACATCAAACAGAACAATCGCAATCGCCTGCTGTGGACGGATGCGACGGTGGACGGCCTCAAGACGGGACACACCAAATCCGCCGGCTATTGTCTGGTGACGACTGCGCTGCGTGACGGGCGACGGGTGATTTCCGTGATTGTGGGCGCCAGCAGCGATGCCGCCCGTACCGAGCAAAGCCTCAAGCTGCTCAACTGGAGCTTCCAGAATTTCGATACGCTCAAGCTCTATGACGAAAGCCGTCCGGCAGTCATGGCGCGCGTCTGGGAAGGGACGGCCGATACGGTTGGCCTGGGCGCGCTGCGTCCCACCTGGGTCACCGTGCCACGCGGCAAGGGTCCCGAAGTCCAGCCGCTGGCCAATTACAGCCAGCCGCTGGTGGCGCCCCTGACGCGCGGTTCACGCGTGGGTACGGTGTCGCTGCTGCTCGATGGCAAGCTGCTGCGCGAAGAGCCGCTGTTTGTCATGGATGACGTGGCCGAAGCGGGCCTGCTGGGCCGCCTGGTCGACAAGGTCAGGCTGCTGTTTGAATGACGGGTTCGATTGATTTCAGGGAGTGTGCCCAGGATGATTGCTGATGTCGACAATGACAGCATCGTTTACCTGAACGGTGAATACCGGCGCCTGGGCGATGCCCGGGTTTCCGTGCTGGATCGCGGTTTCATTTTCGGCGACGGTGTCTACGATGTCGTCCCCGCCTACAAGGGGCGGCCGTTTCGCATGGATGCGCATCTGGCGCGTCTGGAGCGCAGCCTGGCGTCCATCCGCATCCAGGTGGACATGACGCGCGAAGACTGGCAGCAGCTGGTGGTCGACCTCATCCAGCGATCGGGTCTGGGCGACTGCATGGTCTATATCCAGGTCACGCGGGGCGTGGCCAAGCGTGATCATGCGTTTCCCCAGGGCATACGTCCCACGGTATTCTGCATGGTGTCGCCTTTCGAGCGCCCGGGCGCACAGGCACGCGACCGGGGCCTGCGCGTTGTCGGGATTCCCGATATGCGCTGGCTGCACTGCGAGATCAAGTCCGTGTCGCTGCTCGGCAATGTGCTGGCGCGCCAGGCTGCGGTCGATGCCGGCGTGGATGAAGTCCTGCAGTTTCGCGATGGCATGCTCACGGAAGGCGCGTCGTGCAATATCTGGGTGGTGCGCGACGGCGTGCTGCTGGCGCCGCCGCGCAGCAACCTCATCCTGGAAGGCATACGCTATGGCCTGCTCGAGGAGCTGGCGGCGCAGACGGGTATTGCCTTCGAGGCCCGGCCCATTCCGGAGTCCGACGTGGCCACGGCGGATGAGCTCATGCTGACCTCGGCCACGCGCGAGATCCTGCCCATTGTGGAATATGAGGGTCGCCCCGTGGGTCAGGGCGTGCCGGGTCCGGTCTATCGTCAGCTGCGTGCGGCGTACGATCAGGCCATCCAGCGCCTGGAACAGGCCTGAATCATGTCCGCCGACGTTAACAGCAGCACGGATTCGCTGATTGAGTATCCCAGCGAGTTTCCCATCAAGGTCATGGGCGCGGCGCGGCCGGATCTGGCCCAGGTGCTTACCGAGGTTGTACGTCGCTTCGATCCGGACTTCGATGCGTCCACGGTCGAGATCCGCCCCAGCCGCCGGGGCAATTATCTGGGCCTCACCTTCCGTGTGACCGCCACTTCGCGTGAGCAGCTCGACGGGCTGTACCGCGCCCTGCATGGCCATCCGCTGGTGTCGGTGGTCCTGTAGGAGTATCCGGTGCGCACACGCTGGTTACCCGGTCCGGCGGCCTATGAGCCCATATGGCAGGCCATGCGCGAGTTCACGGCCGGGCGCACGCCCGACACGCCCGACGAGCTCTGGCTGCTCGAGCATGCGCCGGTCTACACCCTGGGCCAGGCCGGGCGCCGGGATCACCTGCTCGATGTGGCAGGTATTCCGGTTGTGCATTGCGATCGCGGGGGCCAGGTCACCTATCACGGGCCCGGCCAGCTCATGGCCTATGCGCTGGTGGATCTGCGCCGTCGCGGGCTGTACGTCAAGAACTATGTCGCCCTGCTCGAGGATGTGGTGATTTCGTCTCTGGATGATATGGGGCTTGCCGCCCGTCGCCTGCCGGGTGCGCCCGGTGTCTATGTCGAGCAGCACGGCGCTCTGGCGAAGATTGCCGCCCTGGGTCTGCGCGTGCGCGGCGCCTGTGCGTACCATGGCCTGTCGCTCAATGTGGACATGGATCTGGCCCCTTTCGACGGTATCAACCCCTGCGGCTATGCCGGCATGGCCACAACCGATCTGCGATCCTGTGGCGTATCATGGGATCTGCGACAGGTGGGCGAGCATGTGGCCGCCCGTCTGACCGCAGCTCTGGACCATCACCACCAGCGCCCTGCGCACAAGGAGAAACCCGGTCATGACAACCACCGAAGCACCGCTGCTCATTGAGCGCAGCAACGGCCTTGCCACCCTTACCCTGAACCGGCCGGGGCAATACAACGCCTTGTCCGAAGACCTGCTCGATGCCCTGGAGCACGCCTTTGCCGGGCTCGCGAAGGACGAGGACATCCATTGTGTGGTGTTGCGCGGGGCAGGCAAGGCATTCTGTGCCGGACATGACCTCAAGCAGATGCGCGCCCAGCCCGAGCGCGGCTACTATCAGGATCTGTTCAGCCAGTGCGGGCGGCTCATGCAGGCGATTGTGAACCATCCCGTGCCGGTGATTGCGCGAGTGCACGGCATGGCCACGGCTGCCGGCTGCCAGCTGGTTGCCAGCTGCGATCTGGCCGTGGCGGCGGAAAGCGCCCGTTTTGCCGTCTCGGGCATCAACGTCGGCCTGTTCTGCTCGACGCCGGCCGTTGCCCTCACGCGCGCCATGCCCATCAAGAAGGCTTTCGAGATGCTGATCACCGGCCACTTCATCAGCGCGCAGGAAGCGGCCGACAACGGCCTGGTAAACCGGGCCGTACCTGACGATGCGCTTGACGCGGCGCTGGATGCGCTGGTGCAGGCCATCATGGCCAAGAGCCCGGTTGCCATACGCACGGGCAAGGCGATGTACCAGCGTCAGGCTGGTCTGGGCCTGCAGGACGCCTATGCCTACGCAAGCGATGTGATGGCGGGCAACATGATGGCCCGGGACGCCTGCGAAGGCATCGATGCTTTCATCGAGAAGCGCGCACCCCGCTGGACGGGGCGCTAGTCCCGTTCTACAAGTGCCGATGATCGCGCATGCGAAAGCAGGGCGGGTCGTGCGGGCGCCGGTGGACATCCCAGGTGACGGCATCGGTACTCACGCGGATATCGGCGGTGGCCAGCGTAAGGCTGTCCTCGGCCGCGCTGCGATACAGGGGAAAGTCGGGATTGTCGCGGTTGGCAAGAATGGCCAGGGCGTCATCGGCATCCGGGCGCGTGAGCAGGGCCGTGCCTTCGATCTGGCGGTAGCGCGAGCTGTCTGAAATGTGTTGCGGCAGCGCCTGCAGCGCTTCGTGCACCAGATGGTCGGCGTGCAGGCAGGCATTGTCCAGCGCCTGTATCGAGACCTGATCGTGGGTGAATTCCACACTGAGCAGGGTGGCTGCGCCCCGGTGCGCGAGGCCGATATGGGCGCCGCCGGCCCGTGGCCCGGTCTGCAGCAGGGCAATGGCCTGCCCGATTTCGTTACAGGACAGCAGGGCGCGCGTGAGTACCAGGCGCGGCAGGCCGGCAACGGATTGGCGTGCCTGTACGGGTGTATGGATCGTGGTGGCCACCATGACGAGACCGCTGTCCGTGACGGCAAAGGCATTGCCCGGCAGCGTACCCGGCGCGATGAAGGCGGCGCAGCTCGGGCCCGGCTCGTAGCGTAGCTCGGCCAGACCGCAATGGCCATCAAAGGCCGCGGGGCCATCCACGTTATGGCTGATGCGCGGGCCGTCCGGCCCGGGCTGCAGGATGGTGGTGCCCCCTTCGTGGCCGGTCTCGAGCAGATCGCCCCGGCAATTCCACAGAAAGACGTCTTCGGCCGGCAGTTCAAGGCCGCGCGCCAGGCCTTGCAGCTCGTCCCAGATATAGGGATGGCGCTCCTGCACCAGGGCCTGCATGGCGCAGGACTGTTCGCTGGATCGCCATTGCATGAGGGCATGCCACTGCGCCGTTTCGCCCAGGTCGTGCATTGCCTGCGCCGTCTGCCGGCCCAGGGCCAGACCAACCTGGAAAGGGGTTCCGGCGATTTCGGTAAACGTCAGCATAGAAAGCCTTGTTTCAGCACAGGGATGACCGGCGCGGTTTCTATCCGGTCCGATCCGGGGTAGTTTAAACTAGGGAAGCACATCCCCTTCCCCCCACCAGCAGGTAGCGCCATGTCCCACGTCTTTCATCGGCAGCCCCGTCAAAACCTTGCCCGCATCGTCGGCGGCCAGGGCATAGAAGTCATCGACGAGACCGGCAAACGGTATATCGACGCTTCGGGCGGGGCTGCGGTCACCTGCCTGGGCCACGGTCACCCCGTTGTCACGCAGGCGATCAAGGATCAGCTCGATCAGATCGCCTACGTCCACTCTTCTTTCTTCACCACGGCGGCGGCAGAGGATCTGGGTGATTTCCTGGCAGCACGTGCGCCGGGTGATCTGGACCACACCTATTTCGTTTCCGGCGGCTCCGAAGCAGTGGAGGCGGCGCTGAAGCTGGCGCGTCAGTACTTTGTCGAGACCGGCCAGCCGCAGCGCCGCCACTTCATCGCACGGCGCCAGAGCTATCACGGCAATACGCTGGGCGCGCTGGCCATCGGCGGCAATGCCTGGCGGCGTGAAGCCTTCCTGCCGCTGCTGATACCGGCGCATCACGTCTCGCCCTGCTATGCCTACCGTGATCAGCGCGCCGACGAGACCGAAACCCAATATGCGGCACGTCTGGCGCAGGAGCTTGACGATCGCATCCGCGAGCTGGGCCCCGACACGGTGGCCGCTTTTGTGGCGGAAACCGTGGGCGGCGCCACGGCCGGGGTATTGCCGCCCGTGGACGGCTACTTCAAGGCCGTGCGTGAAGTCTGCGACCGTCATGGCGTATTGCTCATCCTGGACGAGGTCATGTCCGGCATGGGGCGCTGCGGTCATCTGTTTGCCTGCGAGGCCGAGGGTATCGTGCCCGACATCGTCACCATGGCCAAGGGCCTGGGCGCAGGCTATCAGCCCATAGGCGCGATGATGGCGAGCGATCGCATCTATCAGGCCATTGTGGCAGGCAGCGGCTTCTTTCAGCATGGTCACACCTATATGGGCCATGCCACGGCCTGCGCGGGCGCACTCGCCGTGCAGCGCGTGATCGAGGAAGACCAGCTGTTGCAGAACGTGCGTGCGCGGGGCGAGCAGTTCCGTACCGAGTTGAACGTGCAGCTGGGCGATCATCCCAATGTGGGTGATATCCGCGGCCGCGGCCTGTTTGTCGGCGTCGAGCTGGTGGCTGATCGCGACAGCAAGGCGACACTGGACCCGGCGCTCAGAACGCATGCCCGGCTCAAGCAGCAGGCCCTGAACAACGGCCTGATGATCTATCCTGCCGGCGGCACGGTGGACGGACGTCATGGCGACCATGTCCTGTTTGCGCCGCCCTTCATCTGCACGGCGGACGACATCACTGAAATCGTTTCGCGCTTCGTGCGCACGCTCGACGAGGTGCTCTGACATGGCCCGCCTGCCCTATGCCGATCTTGCGCATCCCGATGTGGCGCCGCTGGTGGAGCAGATCGTGGCCGAGCGCGGCAGCCTGCTTATCCTGTACCGCATGCTGCTCAACAGCCCGGCCATTGCGCGCGGCTGGCTCAATCACCTGACGGGCATACGTCACCAGTCCCGTCTGCCGGGTGCCATCCGCGAGCTCGTCATCATGCGTGTGGCCATCGTGAATCGTGCGCCCTACGAGGCGGATCAGCATGCGCCCATCGCCCTGAAGGAGGGCATGACGCAGGCCCAGCTGGATGCCTTGCCCGATTGGCAGGTATCCAGCCTGTTCAACGCGCGCGAGCGCGCGGTGCTGGCCTATGCCGACGCCATGACGCGGGATGTGCAGGTGGATGATACCGTCTTCGATGCCCTGCGCCCGCATTTCGATGCGTCGCTACTGGTCGAGCTGACAGCCACCATTGCCACCTACAACATGGTGTCGCGCTTCCTGGAGGCCCTGCAGATCCACACGGCTGACGAAGCCGGTCTGGACTGATCATCGCTCCCAGAGCACATCAGGCCGGTCTGCCGCACGGTTGATGGCGCGTGCGATCACAAACAGCAGGTCGGAGAGCCGGTTCAGGTAAAGCCGTACCGGCGGGTTGACGCCCATGGCATCGGCTTCATCCTCATCGAGGCGCACGGCCTGGCGCTCGGCGCGACGGCAAATGGTGCGCGCCACATGCGCCAGCGCCGCCGCCCGCGTGCCACCGGGCAGGATGAACTCCGCCAGCTTGCCCAGCGCGGCATTGTGATGCTCCAGTGCCTGTTCCAGTGCCTGCACATGGGCTTCTGTGAGTGCCTCGTGACCGGGAATGCAGATTTCCGAACCCATGTCGAACAGATCATGCTGGATACGCTTGAGCAGCGTGTCGATAGCGACAGGCAGATCCTCGGTGCGCAGCAGGCCGATCATGCTGTTGAGCTCGTCGATCTCGCCCAGCGTGGCGACGCGGGTGCTGCTCTTGGAGACGCGCCGGCCATCGCCAAGACCTGTTGTGCCTTCGTCGCCGGTGCGCGTGGTGATGATGGAAAGGCGGGTGCCCATGATGCGGTTCCTGTTCTGGCAGTCGTTTTATACTAGGATAACGCGAAACCTGCCGGGGGCGGCTGCAGGAGCCCCCGGCCCTGAAAGGAGTCTGCCCATGTTTTTCAAGCACAGGACAGTGGCACAGGCCGCTCTGGCCGCCCTGGCATTCACAGTGGTCTGCAGTGCGCCCGTTCAGGCGCAGGAAGCCACGGCGTCAGGCGAAGTGCGGCGTGTGAATGCGCAGGAGGGCAAGATCACGCTCAAGCATGGCGATATCCCCGAGCTTGAGCTGACGGCCATGTCGCTGGTCTATCGCATTGATCCCGCCCTGCTCGCGGGCATCGCGCCGGGCGACAGCGTCAAATTCACCGCCCGACGCGAGGATGGCCAATACGTGATTGTGAAGATCGCGAAGTAAGCGTGTCGCCGCGTTACAGCACATAGCGCGCCAGATCGTCACTGGCCACCGTATCGGCCAGCTGGGCCTCCACGTAGGCGGCGTCGATCACTACCGTTTCGCCGCTGTGACCGGCCGCGTCATAGGACAGGGTCTCGAGCAGTTTCTCCATGACCGTGTACAGGCGGCGCGCACCGATGTTTTCGGTACGCTCGTTCACTTCGAAAGCGAGCTCGGCCAGGCGGCGTATGCCCTCGGGCCTGAAATCGAGCGTCACATCTTCGGTAGCCATCAGGGCGCTGTATTGCTTGGTCAGCGCCGCATCCGTCTCGGAGAGTATGCGCACGAAGTCGTCGGCGCTGAGCGAATCGAGTTCGACGCGGATGGGAAAGCGGCCCTGGAGCTCGGGAATCAGGTCGGAAGGGCGCGACAGGTGGAAGGCACCCGAAGCGATGAAGAGGATGTGGTCGGTACGTACGACTCCGTATTTCGTGCCCACGGTCGTGCCTTCGACCAGGGGCAGCAGGTCGCGTTGCACGCCCTGGCGCGAGACATCGCCGCCGTGGTGCTCCTGACGCGTGGCGATCTTGTCGATCTCGTCCAGGAAGACGATGCCGTTCTGTTCGGCGTTCTGTACCGCAGCGCTGCGCAGGTCATCCTCGTTGATGCGTCGTGCCGCCTCTTCCTCGGCAAGCAGCTTGAAGGCTTCCCTGACCGTGATCTTGCGCGGCTTGCGGCGCTCGCGGCCGATGCCGGCAAACATGCTCTTGAGCTGTTCGGTCATTTCCTCCATGCCCGGCGGCGCCATGATCTCCATCTGGGGCATGCTCTGGGCAATGTCGATTTCGATCTCGGTGTCATCCAGGCGACCTTCGCGCAGGCGCTTGCGAAATACCTGGCGTGTGCCGGTTTCTTCGCGTATGGGCTCGCCCTGGGCATCGCGCGCCGGTGACAGCAGGACATCCAGGATGCGATCCTCGGCGGCGTCTTCGGCCTGGTTGCGCACGCGGCGCATTTCCACATCGCGGGTCTGCTTGACCGACATTTCCACCAGGTCGCGGATGATGGTGTCCACGTCGCGCCCGACGTAGCCCACTTCGGTGAACTTGGTGGCCTCGATCTTGATGAAGGGCGCGTTGGCCAGGCGGGCCAGGCGGCGTGCGATCTCGGTCTTGCCCACGCCGGTGGGCCCTATCATCATGATGTTCTTGGGTACGATCTCGTGGCGCAGCGGCTCGGGCACCTGCTGGCGTCGCCAGCGGTTGCGCAGGGCCACGGCCACCGAACGCTTGGCGGCATCCTGGCCCACAATGTGCTTGTCGAGTTCGGAGACGATCTCTCCCGGAGTCATATTCTGTGCTGACATGTTGCTACCAGTAGGGCGAGCCCGGCAGGGGGCCGGCTAGAGGGTTTCGATGACGTGATTGCCGTTGGTGTAGATGCACATGTCGCCGGCAATGGCCAGCGCCTTGCGCACGATGTCTTCCGGCGTCAGCTCGGTGTTGTCGAGCAGGGCCAGGGCGGCGGCCTGGGCATAGGGGCCGCCCGAACCAATGGCGGCCAGGCTGCGCTCGGGCTCGAGCACATCGCCGTTTCCGGTGAGCACCAGGGTGTGTTCGCGATCGGCAACGATGAGCATGGCTTCCAGGCGGCGCAGCACGCGATCGGTGCGCCAGTCGCGCGTGAGTTCGACCGCAGCGCGCATCAGATGGCCCTGATGTTTTTCCAGTTTGGCCTCGAAGCGTTCCAGCAGGGTGAAGGCGTCGGCTGTGGCACCGGCAAAACCGGCAAGAACCCTATCGTTGTAGAGGCGCCGCAGCTTGCGGGCAGTGGCCTTGATGACAATATTGCCCAGGGTGACCTGGCCATCACCGCCCATGGCGACCTGCGTACCCCGGCGCGCGCAGACGATGGTGGTGGCGTGAAATGCTTCCATGAATAGTGTCCCGTTTTGCTGTCCCGTTTTAATGCTGTAGAGATGGGGGCGGCCGGCCGGACTTCAAGGGACCCAGGAAGCCGGGCGCTCAGTCGCCGTAGAGTTTCTGCCGTTTTTCGCGCCGCTCCTGGGCCTCCAGCGATAGTGTCGCCGTGGGCCGCGCCAGCAGGCGGGCAATGCCGATGGCCTCGCCGGTTTCCTCGCACCAGCCGTACTCGCCGCTGTCGATGAGCACCAGGGATTGCTGGACCTTCTTGAGCAGCTTGCGTTCACGGTCGCGTGTGCGCAGCTCGAGCGCATGCTCCTCTTCGATGGTGGCGCGATCGGCCGGATCGGGCACATACTGGGTTTCACGCAGGTTTTCGGTGGTGGCGCCGGCATTGGCCAGGATCTCGGCCTCCAGCGCCTTGAGCCTGTGCTGGAAGAAGGCCAGCTGGGCTGTATTCATGTAATCGGCCTCCGGCATGGCCAACAGCTCTTCTTCGGTCAGCAGCCCTTCCGGCTGATCAATGGCTTTCTCGTTCGTCATGATGTGTCCTCTTGTATGGTGCTGGTGCTGTCTCCCCCGGCGCTCTGCAGCGCTCGGTCACGGGCTCATCATCAGACCAGACATTGTTCCAGGCCCCGCACGAGAACCTCACGGGGCAGCTTGCGGCCGATAAAGACCATTCGGGTAGCGGGCTTTTCATTGGCCAGCCATGGTTTTCCAGGTTCGGCACCCATCATCATGTGCACCCCCTGAAACAGCAGACGCCGGGGAACGCCCTTGATGTAGAGTATGCCTTTGTAGCGCAGCAGGTCCGGTCCGTAGACTTGAACCATGCCACCCAGGAATTCTTCCAGACGCTCCGGATTGAAGGCCTTGCCGGAGCGAAATACGAAGGCGCCGATGTCATCATCGTGCGCGGCGTGATCATGGTGATCATGCCCGCAGTGCGGTCCGCACTCGCCGTCGTGTTCATGGTGATGGTGCCCGTGATCTGCTTCGGCCTCGGCCAGGAATTCGGGATCGATGTCCAGGATGGCATCGAGATTGAAGCCGCTGATGTCGATGATTTCGTCCAGCGGCGTCTCGCCGAAATGCACCGGACGTATGGGCGCACGCGGATTGATGTGCAACAGGCGCGCACGCAGGGCGTCGTAGGCGGCATCGTCCACCAGGTCTTTCTTGGACACCAGGATGCGGTCGGCAAAGCCGACCTGACGCTGTGATTCCGGCTGGCGGTCGAGCGTGTCCATGCCGTGGCAGGCATCGACAACCGTGATGACGCCGTCGAGCCGGTAATAGTCGGCGATGGCCTCGTCGGCGAAGAATGTCTGGCACACAGGACCGGGATTGGCCATGCCGGTCGTTTCTATCATCACGCGCTCGAACGACAGATCACCCGCTTCGCGGCGCTCGCGCAGGTCGTTCAGCGTGCGCACCAGGTCACCGCGCACCGTACAGCAGATGCAGCCGTTGCTGAGCTCGACGATTTCCTCGTTTGAATCCTGGACAAGCAATTCGTTGTCGATGTTCTCGGGGCCGAATTCATTTTCGATCACGGCGATCCGGCGCCCGTGATACTCGCTCAGGATGCGCTTCAGCAAAGTCGTCTTGCCCGCGCCCAGAAAACCGGTGAGTACGGTCACGGGCACCATATCCCTGAGCTGGTCTTGCGTTTTCATGCGAGTGGCCTCATGCGGCGATGCCGCTTCAAACAGACAATGAATATATCCTGTTTACGGATTGTCTGCCATGCGCTGCTGTGGCGCACGTTCAGGGCCGCTTGTGGCAGTGTGCACACAGGGCGCGCAGCTCGGTCTCGTGGTCCGAGAGGTGGAATCCCGCATCGGCTGCGGTGCGGGCAAGCCGCTCGTTGAGCGCCGGGTCGGTCAGTTCGGCCACGCGACCGCAGCGCACGCAGACAACCAGCAGGTCATGAGGCTCGCCGCCGGCGTCGTGGCAGGCCGTCCAGGCGTTGGTGGCGTCGAGCCGGTGTGCCAGCCCCTGCTCGACCAGGAAGTCCAGCGCACGATATACCGTGGGCGGTGCGGCACCCGGCAGCTCACGGCGGATATCGTCAAGCAGCTCGTAGGCCTTCACGCTGCGCTGGCGCTCCAGCAGTATGCTGAGCACCCGGCGCCGTATGGGCGTGAGCCGGCGCCCGCGCCCGAGGCATAATGCCTCGGCGGTGCGCAGCGACCGCTCAATGCGGGACGACGGCAGGGAAGGCGACATGCGTGAAGATCAATGAAATAATCAAGTGATTTTAGTTATGTTATAACATAACCTTTCCACAAGACGCTTCTATAAGAGCTTCGCGCATCGGGGCATCATCCATGTCAGTGCTTGCATCATCCGTCTTGCGCCGCCGTCGCCGTACGGGCGGCTCCGCGCTCCTGCACAGCGCGGCGGGCAGGGCGTTGCGCCTGCTTCCCGTGCTGGCCGCCATGTGGCTGCTGGTTGGCTGGGCCCTGGACTGGTGGTGAGCGCGCGCCCTGCCATTGCCCTGGAGCAGGTCTATCTGGGCTGGAGCGATCGTCTGGCCGTGCGTGACCTGAGCGGCGTTTTCGAGCACGGCTCCAAGACGGCCGTTGTCGGCCCCAACGGCGCCGGCAAGTCCACGCTGATCAAGGCCCTCATGGGACAGCTGGCGCCATTGCGCGGGCGGATACGCCTTTCGCCCCAGGCGCAGGATGATCGCGTGTGCATGCCGCAGACGGGCAGTCTGGACAGCAGCTTTCCCATTACCGTGCGCGACCTGGTGGCCATGGGCGCCTGGCGGCGGGTGGGGCCCTGGCGCGGCTACGGATCCGATGAGCACGCGCGCATCGACCGCGCGCTGGTGCAGGTGGGCCTGCCCGATTTCGGTGCCCGTTTCATAGAGACGTTGTCGGGCGGACAGCTGCAGCGCGCCCTGTTTGCACGCCTCATCGTGCACGATGCCCAGGTCGTCGTGCTCGATGAACCTTTCGCCGCCGTCGACAGCGCGACCACGCAAGACATGCTCGTCATCCTGGATCAGTGGCATGCCCAGGGGCGCACGCTCATTGTCGTGCTGCATGATCTGGAGCTGGTGCACGCGCACTTTCCGCAGACCCTGCTGCTGGCCGGCCAGCAGATCGCCTGGGGGCCCACGGCACAGGCACTCACCGCCGAGAATCTGCACCTGGCCCGCCATCTTTGCGCCCGGGATTTCGCATGAGTGATCTGCTTGCCTTCCTGTTTCAGCCTTTCGTCGATTACGGCTTCATGCGCCGTGCGCTCGCGGGGGCGGTGGCCCTGTCGCTTGCCGCCGGTCCGCTGGGTGTCCTGCTGGTGCTGCGCCGCCTCAGCCTGATGGGCGATGCCATGGCGCACGCCATCCTGCCAGGTGTGGCGGCGGGCTTCCTGCTGGCCGGCCTGTCTCTGGGCGCGATGGCGCTGGGCGGCATGATCACGGGCCTGGTGGTGGCCGTGCTGTCGGCACTCGTGGCGCGCTGGACGCCGCAGCGCGAGGATGCCAGCTTTGCCGCCTTCTATCTGGTGTCGCTGGGTCTGGGGGTTCTGCTGGTGTCCTTGCGCGGCACCAATATGGATCTGATCCACGTGCTGTTCGGCACGGTGCTGGGTCTGGATGATGCGGCCCTGCTGCTGGTGGCGCTGAACGCGAGCGTTGTCCTGCCCGTACTGGCGCTCATCTACCGCCCTTTGCTGATCGAGTGCCTGGATCCGTCCTTCCTGCGTCAGGAGGGCCTGGCGGGTGCGCTCAGCCACATGGTGTTCCTGGTGTTGCTGGTGGCCACACTGGTGGCGGGCTTCCAGGTGCTGGGCACACTGATGGTGGTGGGCATCATGATGCTGCCGGCCACGGCGGCGCGTTTCTGGGTGCGTTCCATGGGGGCGCAGATGGTGCTGGCGGCCATCCTCGGCATGCTGGCATCCTGGTCCGGGCTGCTGGCGTCCTTTCATGCCGATGTGCCGGCGTCGCCGGCCATCATCCTGGCGGCGGGCCTGGTGTACGGCCTGTCCCTGACGTTCGGGCCGCACGGCGGCCTGGTGCAGGCCCTGCGCGAGGCCCGTGCACGGGCCCGCCGCCTGTCGAGTCTGGTGGAGGGTGTATGAATCCGACTTTGAATCCGCGACGCTGGCTGGCGGGTCTGCTGGTGCTTGTCGCGATGGCGGCACCGGGCGTGCCGGCACAGGCGCAGCCACTGCGCGTGGTGGCAAGCTTTTCCGTGCTGGGCGATCTGGTCCGGGCCGTGGGTGGCGACGACATCGTGCTGGATGTCCTGGTGGGGCCCAACCGCGATCCGCATTCCTGGGAGCCTTCGCCGCAGGCCGTGCAGCACCTGGCGCGTGCCGATGTGCTCATCGAGAACGGGCTGGGATTCGAGACCTGGATGGGGCGCCTGGTGGCGTCATCGGGTTTCGCGGGGCAGCGCATTGTGGCCAGCGCGGGTGTGACGCCGCTCGAGCTTGCCGATACCGGGGACCATGATCACGACCATCATGACCATGGCGGGCATGACCCCCATGCGTGGCAGGATGTGCGTCATGCCATGCGCTATGTGGAAAACATTGCCGCAGGCCTGGCGGCGGCCGATGCCGGAAAGGCGGCGGCCTACCGGGATCGTGCCGACCGTTTCCTGGCCGAGCTGGCGGCACTGGATGCCGAACTGCGCGCGCGGTTTGCCGCCCTGTCCGGGCGGCAGCTGACCGCCATCACCGGCCATCAGGCCTTTGGTTATGCGGGCGCCGCCTGGGGCATCGCATTCCTTTCGGCGGCCGGCCTGTCCAGCGATGCCGAACCTTCTGCGCGTGAAGTGGCGGCCCTGATCGATCTGGCGCGCGATGCGCCGGGACGCGTCGGCGTCTTCATCGAGAAGGGCAGCCACCCGCGCCTGGTGCGGCAACTGGCGCGCGAGGCCGGCGTCACGGTGGCCGGACCCCTGTATTCCGATGCGCTCGATGCGCCCGGACACGCGGCGGGCAGCTATATGGGGATGATGCGCTGGAACGCCGACCAGCTCCTACTTGCGCTTGACTGAGCCGGTGCCGCTTGGGTCGGTGACCTGCTTTTCCTCTTGTCCTTCCTTGCGATGGGCGCGCGGATGAGCCTTGTCGTACACCTGGGCGAGGTGCTGGAAGTCCAGCCGCGTATAGATCTGCGTTGTGGAAATATTGGCATGGCCCAGCAGTTCCTGAACGGCACGCAGGTCCTGGGCGGATTGCAGCAGGTGGCTGGCAAAGCTGTGGCGCAGACCATGGGGGTGTACATGTACGGGCAGCCCGGCCTCCCGGGCGCGCCGCTCCAGCCGGCGCTGGATCGTGCGCACGCTGATGCGCGCACCCCGCACGCCCAGGAACAGGGCCGCACGGCTGTCGGCATCCGCGGCTGCGGGCAGCAGGGCCGGACGCTGCGCGAGCCAGATGCGCAGCGCTTCCATGGCCTTGCGGCCCAGGGGCAGGCGGCGTGTGCGTCCGCCCTTGCCGCGAACGATCACATCGGCATCGTCAAGCTCGAGCCAGCCGGTGGACTGATGGTCCTTGTCCTGGTGATAGACCACATCCAGAGACGCCAGCTCGGCCACACGCAGGCCGCTGGAATACAGCAGCTCGAACATGGCCTGGTCGCGCCATTGCGCGGGTGTCCCGGTGTCCTGCGCGTCGGGCGCTGCATCGAGCAATTGCGCGGTCTGGTCCACCGACAAGGCCCTGGGCAGGCGTGCCGGTCGCCGTGGTGCACGCACGCCCTGTACCGGATTGGCCGCCAGACCGGCCTGTGGCGCCCGCCACTGATAGAAGCTTCGCCATGCCGACAGCATGCGTGCCAGCGTGCCGGGTGACAGGCCGCGCCCGTGCAGGCGCGCCAGTGCCGTGCGAATATCGCTTTCCGTCAGGGAATCAAGCGTGCGATCCGGGGTTTGGGCTATCAGCTGCTGCAGGTCGCGCCGGTATGCCGCCAGGGTGTGTGCCGCATAGCGCCGTCCGGTGCGCAATTCCTGCAACCACTGTTCTACAGGCGGTGGCAGCACGGGCGCAGGCATGACCGGCTTCAGTACGGGCCGTCAGGCCGGGCCGGCACGCAGGGCCGGGTCATCCAGGCGTGCCAGGGCCGCGCCGGCAAGCCGCCCCACAAGCTGCAGGAGCTCGGTGCCCATGTCGGATGTGAAGCGCCCCGGCTCGCCGGAGCCCAGCACCAGCACGCCGATGCAGGGCGACGCGGCGGTGGCCAGACGCAGGGGCAGCACTGCCATGGACAGCGAAGATGGCGTCAGCAGGGAAGCGACGGGCTGGCTGTCCACCGGCGTGCACACGGGTTGCGACAGGGCGCAGACCGCATCGACGATGGCCTGGCTCACCGCCTCGCCATGGGGAGAGTCCGGTGTCAGCTGCGGCAGGTCCCACAGGCGCAGGGCGATGTCGGGCAGGCTGAAGTGATGCGCCAGGCCCCGGACAATGCGCCCGGGCAGGGCCTGGGCGTCATCCTCGGACAGCAGTTCGGCACACCAGTGCGTGAGCAGCTGCGCCAGACGTTCGTTGCCGGATGCATGATGGATCAGGCCGCTGAGCTGGCGCTCGAGCTCGCGGGTGCGTGTGCGCAGGCTCAGTACCTGGCGCTCGCCCAGCGAGATGGCGCGCGCCTGATGCGGATGCGGTATCGCCAGCTGCGTGAACACGTCCTCGTGTTCAATGAAGAATTCAGGATGTTCACTGAGGAAGCGGGCCACATCGGCGGCGGTGAGCGTAGGGGTGGTCATCAGATCGCGGTGTCAGCCATGGGTGGCCCATTGTAGGACAGCTGTGCGCCGGCGGGCCATTCTTCAGTAGGGCTTGGGCCGGCTAATGTCGGGCTGCGTCTTGAACCGCCGGTGCACCCAGTAATATTGCGGTGGATCTTCGCGCACCCAGGCCTCGATTTTCCGATTCAGGCGTGCCGTGGCGTCCTCCAGGCTTTCTTCGCCGGGAAAGTCGGCCAGCGGTGGCAGGACACGGATGTGATATTGGCCCGTCTGCGCGTCCAGCCGGCTCAGGATGGGCACGACGGCGGCGTCCCAGCGGCGCGCAATCTGCGCCGTCGTCGGCAGGGTGGCGGCCGGGATGCCGAAGAAAGGCACGAAGATGGCCCCTTTTCGCCCGAAATCCATGTCGGGCAGATAATACACGGGCACGCCACGGCGCAGGTGAGCCAGCAGACCCCGAATGCCTTCGCGACGGCTGACCAGATGAACGGTATTGAAGCGCCCCCGGCCCCGGCGCACCAGGGCGTCGATGCCGGGATGGCTTTGCGGCGTATACATGGTGGCCGATTCTTTCAGGAACAGCGTCAGGCGGGTGGCGGCGGCATCCAGGCCTATCATGTGCGGCGCCAGCAGGATGACGGGACGGCGCGCGTCCAGCAGGGCCTGCAGGTGTTCCAGGCCGGTGATGGGTGTGCCGGCGCGAATGTCCGCTTCAGGGCCGAACCACAGCAGGCCGCGATCGATCACGGACTGTGCCAGCAGCAGGAAATGATGCTTCAGCCAGGCTTCACGCTGCGCGGCTGTACTTTCGGGAAAGCACAGGCGCAGGTTCGTGCGCACCACGTGGACGCGCGAGCGCATGAAGTGGCGCGCCAGCCAGGCCAGCAGGCGGGCACGACGGTGCCTGCGCGGCCAGGACAGGCGGCCCAGGTGGCGGAAGAGGGCGTGCAGCACGGTGCTGCCGGTGCGAAGCTTCATGGAAACGGGGGGGATTCAGGACGTTCGGGCGCACCTTCGGGCCGCTTGTAGCGGCTGTAGCTCCAGAGGTATTGCTCGGGCAGGCGCCGGATCAGCGTTTCCATGGCCTGATTGATGGCGGCCACGAGTTCCGGCACTTCGGTGGGCAGGGGCTCTTCGAGCTGCTGGTAATGGATGCGCCAGCCGCGCCCGTGCGGCAGGCGTTCACCCGCCGTCAGGACCACGGCTACGCCGGTCTGCAGCGCCAGCCGTGCCGCCAGGGTCATGGTATAGGCCGGGCGCCCGAAGAAGGGCGTCCACAGCCCTTCACCGCCGCCGGGCACCTGATCGGGCAGCAGGCCCACAGCCTCTCCGCGGCGCAGGGCGCGTACGAACTCGCGCACGCCCTGGCGATTGGCGGGCACGGCGGCCAGGCCGGGCAGCTCGCGTGCCCTTGCCATCACCGGCGCCAGGGGTGCCCAGCGCGGAGGCCGATACATGACGGTGATCGGCTGGCGGCGTGCAATATGGCGCGCCGTGATCTCGAAGCAGCCCAGGTGCGGGGTCAGGAACAGGATGCCGCGTCCCTGGCTGCGCACCCGCTCGATGACATGCTCCTCGTCGCTGATTACCCGATCGAGGCAGCGGGCGTGATCCAGCCAGACCTTGGGCGTCTCCAGGATCATGGCACCGGTCTCGGCCGAAGCGCGCCTGGCGAAGCGGCGCTCGAAGTAACCGGCCTGGCGGGCATTGCGATCCAGACGCAGGCGATAGCGCCCCGGAAACCGGTACACAAGCCGCCCCAGAAAGCGGCCCGTGGCGTGCAGCAATGGCAGTGGAAGGCGTGCCAGTACGTGAAACAGGGCCAGGAGCATGGGGGCTGAAAACCTTATCAATCTTGGGAGTCAACGGGCAATGCCCGACATTTTCGCGTAAAATCGCAGCCATCGCCGAGTTAACCGACAACTTGCGGGGCGAAGTACGGTACCAGCCGCCGGCAGTATCCGCGGCTGCCCGTCCTGATATACCGCTAAAGCGTCGCGCCGGGTTTTCATTGTGTCGGCCCTCTGGTGCAACGCCTTTCGTTCAACCCAGCTGGCGGGCTCAGCTGAAAATCTGGATGCATGGTCGTGGCAAAAAACGAATTTCTCTTCACTTCGGAGTCCGTGTCCGAAGGTCATCCCGACAAGATCTCCGATCAGATCTCGGATTCCATCCTCGATGCCATTCTTGCACAGGACCCCCATGCCCGGGTGGCGGCGGAAACCCTGTGCAACACCGGGCTGGTGCTGCTCGCCGGTGAAATCACCACCACGGCAAACGTCGATTATATTCAGGTGGCCCGTGACACCATACGGCGCATCGGCTATGACCGCCCTGAATACGGTTTTGATTACCGGGGTTGCGCAGTGCTGGTGGCTTTTGACCGCCAGTCGCCCGACATCGCCCAGGGCGTTGATCGCGCGCCCGATGCCCGGCCCGATCAGGGCGCGGGCGATCAGGGCCTGATGTTCGGCTACGCCTGCGACGAAACGCCGGATCTGATGCCGGCGGCCATCTGGTACGCCCACCGTCTCATGCAGCGCCAGAGCGAGCTGCGCAAGGACGGCCGCATGCCCTGGCTGGGCCCCGATGCGAAGTCCCAGGTCACTTTCCGCTATGTCGACGGGCGTCCGGTGGAAGTCGATACCGTGGTGCTGTCCACCCAGCATGCGCCCGATATGCAAGAGGCCGATATCCACGAGGCGGTGATCGAGCACATCATCCGTCCCTGCTTTCCCGACGGCCTTCTGACCGCAAAGACGCGCTTTCTCGTCAATCCCACGGGTCGCTTCGTGATTGGTGGGCCCCAGGGTGACTGCGGGCTCACCGGGCGCAAGATCATCGTCGACACCTATGGCGGGGCCTGCCCCCATGGCGGCGGGGCATTCTCGGGCAAGGATCCGTCCAAGGTCGACCGCTCGGCGGCCTATGCGGCGCGCTACGTGGCCAAGAACGTGGTGGCCGCCGGTCTGGCGCGCCAGTGCCAGGTGCAGCTCAGCTATGCCATCGGCGTTGCCGAGCCCATCAACATCACGGTGTATACCGAGGGCACGGGTGTGATTCCCGATGCGGACATTGCCGCGCTGGTGCGCGAACATTTCGATCTGCGCCCGCGCGGCATCATCACCATGCTGGACCTGCTGCGCCCCATCTATGCCCGTACGGCCAGCTATGGCCATTTCGGGCGTGATGATCCGGAGTTCAGCTGGGAAACCACCGACAGGGCGGCGGCACTCAGGGCGGCCGTCTGAGCGCTGTCTGAACGCCATCCGGCTGCGGTTATAATCAGGCATTCTTCCTGAGGGGCGCTGCGCCGGCCCGCGTCACCGTCTTCCGGTGCTCGTGCGGGCCGCCAGGCTCAGGAACCTTCATCAGAAGTCTTCATCATGAACGGCGCCCATCGTTGCCCTGCGCGGGCAGGGATGGGCGCCGCTGCCCTTCCCCCGGCGCAGGCTCAGAGGAGCATCATGAGTACCGTACTGACTGAAAACGACTACGTCATTGCCGACATCGCACTGGCCGGCTGGGGCCGGCGCGAGATCGCGATTGCCGAAACCGAGATGCCGGGCCTGATGGCCACGCGCGAGGAATTCGCCGCCGCCCGTCCGCTCGCGGGCGCCCGTATTGCGGGCAGCCTGCACATGACCATACAGACCGCCGTCCTGATCGAGACCCTGGTCGCGCTGGGGGCCCAGGTGCGCTGGGCATCGTGCAACATCTTCTCCACCCAGGATCACGCTGCGGCGGCCATTGCCGCCGACGGCATTCCCGTGTTTGCCGTGAAGGGCGAGACGCTGGCGGAGTACTGGGAGTATGCACACGAGATCTTCAACTGGCCTGATGACAATCACGCCAACATGATTCTGGATGACGGTGGTGACGCCACCCTGCTGCTGCATCTGGGCGCGCGTGCCGAGCGTGACCCGTCGGTGCTGAACACCGCGGCCGGCGAAGAGGAGCGCGTGCTGCACGCCGCCATCCGTGACCGTCTGGCACAGGACCCGCAATGGTATTCCACCCGCCTGGCGGCGATTCGCGGTGTCACCGAGGAAACCACTACCGGGGTGCAGCGTCTCTACCAGATGGCGCGCGACGGCGAGCTGGCCTTTCCCGCCATCAATGTGAATGATTCCGTCACCAAGTCCAAGTTCGACAACCTCTATGGCTGCCGCGAGTCGCTGGTGGACGGCATCAAGCGCGCCACCGATGTGATGGTGGCGGGCAAGATTGCCGTCGTCTGCGGTTTCGGTGATGTGGGCAAGGGTTGCGCCCAGGCCCTGGCGGCCCTGCGTGCCCAGGTCTGGGTGACCGAGATCGACCCCATCTGCGCGCTGCAGGCGGCCATGGAAGGTTATCGGGTGGTCACGCTGGACGAAGTGGCCGACCAGGCCGACATTTTCGTCACCGCCACCGGCAACTACCACGTGATCACGCATGAGCACATGGCGCGCATGAAGGATCAGGCCATTGTGTGCAATATCGGTCACTTCGATAACGAGATCGACGTCGCCTCGCTGGCGGACCTGCAGTGGGAAGAGATCAAGCCGCAGGTCGACCACGTGATCTTCCCCGACGGCAAACGCATCATCCTTCTGGCCAGGGGGCGACTGGTCAACCTGGGCTGCGCCACGGGCCATCCGTCATTTGTCATGTCGGCCTCGTTCACCAACCAGACGATGGCGCAGATCGAGCTGTTCACACGCGGCGATGCCTACGAACGCGGCCGGGTCTATGTGCTGCCCAAGCATCTTGACGAGAAGGTGGCCCGCCTGCATCTGGGCAAGCTGGGTGTGCAGCTCACGCGCCTGCGCCCCGATCAGGCCGAGTACATCCATGTGTCTGTCGACGGGCCCTACAAGCCCGACCATTACCGCTACTAGGCGGCACGGAGTCTGCAATGGCTGTTCTTCTCCTGCTCTGGGTGCTCAACGCCGTCTCGCTGCTCGTCGTGGCCTGGCTGGTGCCCGGCATCACCCTGGGCGGCTTTGGCAGCGCGCTGGTGGCGGCACTGATTCTGGGGCTGCTCAATACGCTGGTCAAGCCGTTGCTCATCGTGCTCACCCTGCCCATCACCATGGTCACCCTCGGCCTGTTCCTGCTGGTCGTGAACGCCCTGGTATTCTGGTTTGCCGGCAGCATATTGCAGGGCTTCCACGTTGACGGCTTCGGCTGGGCCTTCCTGGGCGCACTCGTCTACAGTCTGGTCTCGGCCGTGCTGATCGGGATGCTGGCATGAAGCGCCCCGCCATCAGTCTGGAGTTCTTCCCGCCGCGCGACGTGGCGGCACGCGAGCGACTCATCCGCTCGGCCAAGCAGCTCATGGGCCTGCATCCGGAGTATGTGAGCGTCACTTTCGGCGCCGGCGGATCCACACGGGGCGGCACGCTGGAAACGCTGCAGATGCTGCAGACCCTGGGCTGCACGGCAGCGCCGCACCTGTCCTGCGTGGGCGCCAGCCGTGCCTTCCTGGCCGAGATGCTGGATCAGTATCAGGCACTGGGCGTGACGCGCATTGTCGCGCTGCGCGGTGATCTGCCCTCAGGCATGGGGGGTGATTCGGGCGAGCTGCACTATGCCAACGAGCTGGTTGCTTTCATTCGCGAGCACAGCGGCGATCACTTCCATATCGAGGTGGCCGCCTATCCCGAGGCGCATCCCCAGGCGACGAGTGCCGCCGAGGATCTGGGCTATTTCGTGGGCAAGTTGCGTGCGGGCGCCGACAGCGCCATTACCCAGTACTTCTTCAACGCCGATGCCTATTTCGACTTCGTCGACCGGCTGGCGGCGCAAGGTGTGGCTACGCCGGTGGTGCCCGGCATCATGCCCATCACCAATGCGGCACAGTTGCTGCGCTTCTCGAACATCTGCGGTGCCGAAGTGCCGCGCTGGCTGCGCCTGCGGCTCACGGACTTCGGCGAGGACAAGGCCTCGTTGCGTGACTTCGGTGTCGATTTCGTTGCGGATCTGTGCCGGCGCCTGCTGGAAGGCGGGGCGCCGGGCCTGCACTTCTACACGCTCAACCAGGCGGCGGCCACCCAGGCCATCTGCACGCGGCTGGGCCTGGCCGGTCCTGTTACAGTTGCGGCGCCGGCAACGGCCATCCCTTGTCGGTAAGAATGCCGTCAAGCCGCTGGTCATGGGCGGCGGGCTGGTAGTCTTCCTGGCTGAGGTCTCCCGTGGCCCAGGCGACGCCCATGCTGGTGAACGCGTGGCCACGGGCTCGCCAATCGGCCAGCGTGCGGTCATAATATCCCTTGCCGTAACCCAGACGGTCGCCGTTGCGCGTATAGCCCAGCGTGGGCACCAGCACGATGTCGGGCAGGGCGGCCACCGGGCCGGTGGGCTCCTGTATGCCCCAGGCGCCTTCGTGAAGCGTGTCCCCCGGGTTCCATACGCGAAACTCCAGGGGGGCGTCGGGGGCGCATACCACCGGCAATGAGATTTCGTAGCCGTCTTCCTCGGCCCACTGGCGCAGCAGGGGCTGCAGCTCGGGTTCGCCGGGCAGGGACCAGAAGGCGGCAATGCGCTGAATGGGCGTACGCCCTTCTTCGTTGATGCGCGTCTGGCTGGTGGCCAGCCAGGTGAACAGGCGGCCGCGGATCAGCAGAGCACCGCGACTCATGTCGCGCAGGTTCTGGGCATCCCGCTTTTGCTTGAGCTTTTCACGCAGTGCGGCGTGGGGGGATGAATGCAGGTTCATGGCGTTTTTCAAGAGGCAGTTCAGAATGTCGATGTTGGCTCAACGGTATCAGAAAAGCAGGAAACTTTCTGCACGGCGGCTTGCCGGCGGTGCACGCAGGACCATGGTGCTGACAGGCCTGCTGGGGCTTCTGGCCGGCTGCAGTGCCGCCCCGGCACCCGGGGCGGTGGCGCAGGCGGCGGTTCCTGCCGCCATGACACCGCCACCGGGGCCGGATCTGCGTGGCGTCATGGTACCGCCCGAAGCGCGTCAGGCGGTCGTGGATGCGCGTGCTGCGTTCGAGGGCAAGGACTGGGCGCGTCTGCGCAGTCTGGTCGAGCCGGCGCGTGCCGATGCCGTGCTGGGCGATTACCCGGCCTACTGGTGGCTGCGCCAGCAGCTGCATGATTCCACCCGCCCGATTCCCGAGGCGGATGTGCAGGCATTCATCGATAACAGCAGTAACGCCTATCTGGTACGGCGACTGAAGAGCGACTGGGTGGTAGCCGCAGTGCGTGGCGGTGACGCTGGTCGGGCACTGGCGCTGGCCCCCGATGTGATCCACACGGCACCGGTGGACTGCGCCATCCTGCAGGCGCAGGCCATGAGCGGCCGGGTGGTGGCGCCCGCCAGGGCCCTGGAGGTCTTTGCGCCGGGCGCGGCCTGCTGGGGCATGCTGGATGAGCTCATCGCGCGCGGCCAGATGGGTTTTCAGGATCTTGTACCCGAGCTGCGCGCCCTGCTCGAGGCGGGTCGCACAGCGCCGGCCCGGCGCATGGCGGCCAATCTGTTCGATGGCCGGCAGATGGTGCAGTACACGGCGCTCATGAAACAGCCGCGCCAATGGCTGGCAAAGCAGGGCAAGGCCACTGATCAGGCTCAGGTCGAGCTCGTCACGCTGGCGCTGTCGCGTCTGGCGCGGGACAAGGACAAGGACAGGGCCGCCCAGGCCGCCTATATCGAGAAACACTGGGCGTCGCGCCTGCCCGCGCAGAATGTCGAATGGGTGTGGAGCCAGTTCGGCCTGATTGCAGCGCTCAACGTGGCGCCGGATGCCGCGCGCTGGTATCGTCGTTCCGGCAGTCAGCCGCTGAGCGACTACAACCACGCGTGGCAGGTGCGCTCCGAGCTGCGCGCCCATCCCGTGGACTGGGCGCGTGTGCAGCAGGCCATACTGCGCATGAGCACGCGCCAGCAGCACGAGCCGGTGTGGATGTACTGGCTGGGGCGTGCACTGCAGGCGCAGGGAGATGAGGCGGCCGCCATGCGCCGGTATGAGGCCATCGCCAACGATCTGGGTTTCTATGGCCAGCTGGCCAATGAAGAGCTGGGCCACACGCCGTTCATTCCCGTGGCGCCCCGCGAGGTCACGGCGGCCGAGCTCGACAATGTCCGTGCACGTCCCGGCCTGCAGCGTGCGCTTGCGCTGTTTGATCTGGGCTGGCGACCGCAAGGTGTGCGCGAATGGGTGAATGCCGTCAGGGGGCTGGATGATCGCCTGCTGCTGGCGGCGTCCGAGTTCGCCCGCGAGGAGCATCTCTATGACCGTGTGGTGAATACATCGCTGCTCACGCGCGACGAGCTCGACTTCACGCAGCGCTTCATTGCACCCTTCGAGGGCCGGGTTACCGAAAAGGCGAAGGAAGTCGCGCTCGACCCCGCCTGGGTGTATGGGCTCATCCGCCAGGAATCGCGTTTCATCACCGATGCGCGCTCGCGCGTGGGGGCCTCCGGGCTGATGCAGCTCATGCCGGCAACCGCCAAGTGGGTGGCAGGCAAGATCGGCATGAAGGATTTCAAGCCTTCTTCGGTGAATGACTTCGACACCAACACCGTGCTCGGGACGCGCTATCTGCGCATTGTGCTCGACGGTCAGGGCGGCTCCGAGCTGCTGGCCTCGGCGGGCTACAACGCCGGCCCCGGCCGCGCCCGGCAGTGGCGCGCACGGCTGGCGGCGCCGGTGGAAGGCGCCATCTTCGCCGAGACCATTCCCTTCACCGAGACCCGGCTGTATGTGAAGAATGTCATGTCCAATGCCGTGGTCTACCGCATGATGTTCTCCGGCGAGCCACAGTCGCTCAAGGCGCGCCTGGGCGTCATCGATCCGCCGGCGGCATCGGTGGCCAAGCGATGAGCGATGCCGCGCTGGAAGGCCTGCAGGTCTATGTGGTGGGCGGCGCGGTGCGCGATGCCCTGCTGGGATTGCCGGCAGGCGATCGTGACTGGGTGGTCGTGGGTGCGGAACCGGCCGATATGACGGCACGCGGGTTCGTGCCGGTGGGCGGAGACTTTCCGGTGTTCCTGCACCCGCAGACACACGAGGAATACGCGCTTGCGCGCACCGAGCGCAAGTCGGGCCGGGGCTACCGGGGTTTTGTCTTCCACGCCGGCCGGGACGTCAGTCTGGAAGAGGATCTGGCACGGCGCGACCTGACCATCAACGCCATGGCGCGTACGGCCGATGGCGCGCTCGTCGATCCGCTGGGCGGGCATGACGACATCCGCCGGCGGGTCTTGCGCCACACCGGACCGGCCTTTGTCGAAGATCCGGTGCGCCTGTTGCGCCTGGCCCGTTTTGCCGCGCGCTTCCATGACTTTTCCATTGCGCCCGAAACGCTGGCGCTCGCGCATGCGTTGGTAGCGAGCGGCGAGGTGGATGCCCTGGTGCCCGAGCGCGTGTGGCAGGAGCTGGCCAAGGGTCTGATGACGGCGCATCCCGTCCGCATGCTGGAGGTGCTGTTGCAGACGGGGGCGTTCGAGCGGGTGTTGCCCGGCCTCGCGCTGGGTGAGGGCTGGCGTGAAGCCTTGGATTGTGCGGTGCAGCATGGTTTGCCGCTGGCGGCACGCTTCGCCCTGTTGTGCCGCGATGCCGCTGCGCCCGGGGCCGTGGCCGACCACGTGCGCGCACCGGCGGCCTGCCGTGATCTGGCACGCCTGTTGCCGCGGGTGCTGGCGATGGTGGCCGCACCGCCACAGGCCGATGACATCCTGGCCACGCTCATGGCCTGCGACGTGCTGCGTCGCCCCGGGCGGTTCCATATGCTGCTGGACGCGGCCGCCTGCGTACATGATGTGGATAAACCTTTCTGGCAGGCCTGCGTGACGGCGGTCGTCACTGTGGATGCAGCGGCGATCGCGCGCCGGCATGCGGATGACGCCGGGCGGATCAGGGCGGCGCTGGATGCGGCACGACTTCAGGCGATACAGGGCGTGCTGGCTTCTTCATAGCCGGTGGCGCCGGTCTCCCGAGACGAAGCCGATCAGCGGCCCGTCGATGGCGCGCCCCACGGCAAGCACCTTGAACAATTCACCCATCTCGGCTTCCGAGAGCAGGGTCTGCACGCCCGACAGCGTGCGCGCATCCGGCATGGCGCTGCCGGCCTGCAGCAGGGCCGGCAGTCCGGCATCGAGCAGGAAGCGGGCCTGCGCGGTATAGCCGAGCACATCCAGGCCGCTTTCCAGTGCGGCATCCGCCATGGCGGTGAAGTCCACATGCGCGGTGATGTCCTGCAGGCCCACGAGCACAAGGGGGTCCGCATGGCTGTGATGCTGACTGTGGCACATGAGGGTGCCCTGCGCGCGCTGCGGGTGATAGTACTCGTGGCGTGGAAAGCCGTAGTCGATGATGAGGGCCGCGCCGCGCGTCAGCCGGCGGCCCAGATCACGCATCCATGCTTCGGCGCGCAGATTGATTTCGGAGCGGTAGCCGGGCAGGGCGGCCATGCGCTCCCGGGCAACGGCCTGCAGCGCCGGCGGTGCCGGGCGCAGGCATTCCACAAATGCCTCGCCGTCCAGTCCGACATGCAGTTCGGCCGGATTGCCGTCATCATCCCATTGCACGATCTGCACCGGCATGGCGTCCAGCACTTCGTTGGCGATGACGCAACCTTCGAATGCGTCGGGCAGGGTGTTCAGCCATTGAACACGCTCGCCCAGATGGGCCAGTTGCCGGCGCTGGCGCGCCTGCAGCTCGGGCGAGAGCTCGAGGATGGCGTACTGTGCGTCGATCCCGTCCTGCTGCAGCGTGGCCATCAGCCCGGCCGCGAGACGGCCCGTGCCGGCGCCGAACTCCAGGATCTGCGGCCGCCCCTCGCATTGATCCAGGATCTGCGCCACTTGCCGCGCCAGCGTCTGCGCAAACAACGGGCTGAGCTCGGGTGCCGTCGTGAAATCCCCTTCGTTGCGCGCCGCTGAAAGCTTGTGGCTGCCGGCGGTGTAGTAGCCCATGCCCGGCGCATAGAGCGCGGCCTCCATCCAGATGTCGAAAGGCAGGCTGGCACCGGGGCTGGCGGCGATCCGGCGGCGCAGCGTTGCGGCCAGTTGTTCGCTGTGCTGCAGGGCCTCGGGATCGGGCGGCGGCAGGCCTGCCGGCAGTCCGGAATGCGATGTTTTCATCATGTCGCGGCCAGCCAGTCCAGCGGCGCCTCGCCCCGGGCCTGCAGCCAGGCGTTTGCCTGCCGGAAGTGGCCGCAGCCCATGAAGGGGCGTGGCGGGCGCCGCGCCGACAGTGGCGAAGGATGGTTGGCCTGCAGGATGAGCAGTGGTCCGCCCGCAGCCGCTTCCAGCAGGGGTCGCTTGCGCTGCGCGTGGGCGCCCCACAGCAGGGCGACGCGCGGACGGGGTGAGGCGACGGCGGTTTCCAGGATGGCATCGGTGAGCGCTTCCCAGCCATGGCCGCTGTGCGAGGCCGGCTGCCCGTCTTCGACCGTGAGCACGGCGTTGAGCAGCAGCACGCCCTGTTGCGCCCAGGCGCCCAGATCGTGGCGCAGGTGCGAAACCTGGTCGGGGAAATTGGCCGCCAGCTCCTGACGGATATTGCGCAGGCTGGGCGGGCAGCGGCAGGTATCCGGTACCGAGAAGGCAAGGCCCTGGGCCTGATTGGGACCATGATAGGGGTCCTGGCCCAGGATGATGGCGCGAATGGCGTCAGGCGGGGCGAATTCCAGCGCGCGCAAAGGGGCGTGCGGGTAGATGCGTGCGCCTTGCGCCAGCCGTTGCGCGAGAAACTCAGCCAGCTTGCGACGTACCGGCGCCAGCGATGCAGCCATCAGGGGCGTGCGCCAGGCCGGCGGCAGGCGCCCGAGATGGGTCTCGAGGCCTTCCGTGAGGATGTTGCTTGCGGTGACGCCGTCAGTGTTGCGCATCGTCGAAGAACAGGCTGCGCAGCGCCACACCGGGGTCCGGTGCGCGCATGAAGGCTTCGCCGACCAGGAAGGCGTTGACGTCGTGCGCGCGCATGAGGGCCACATCTTCCGGTTTGAGGATGCCGCTCTCGGTGACGACCAGGCGATCTTCCGGAATCTGGTCCAGCAGGCCAAGCGTGGTCTCCAGCCGGGTCTCGAAGCTGCGCAGGTTGCGGTTGTTGATGCCTACCAGCGGCGTGCGCAGCTGAAGCGCGGTTTCAAGCTCCTCGCCGTCATGGACTTCCACCAGCACGTCCATGCCCAGCTCCATGGCCAGGGATTCCAGCTCGCGCAGGGCGGACAGGCTGAGTGCGGCCACGATGAGCAGGATGCAGTCCGCGCCCATGGCCCGTGCCTGGATCACCTGATAGGGGTCGATCATGAAATCCTTGCGCAGCACCGGCAGGGCGCAGGCGGCGCGTGCCTGGCGCAGGTGATCGGTCGCGCCCTGGAAGAACTGCACGTCGGTGAGCACGGAAAGCCCGGCGGCGCCGCCTGCGGCATAGGCCGTGGCGATCTCGACCGGATTGAAGGGATCGCGCAGCACCCCGCGCGACGGGGAGGCCCGCTTGATCTCGGCGATCACGGCGGGCTTGCCGGCGGCGATGCGGTTCTGCAGGGACTGCAGGAAGCCGCGTACATCCTTGCGGCTGCGCGCTTCGCGCAGCAGATCGGCTTCGCTGCGCATCTGGCGCGCGCTCGCCACTTCGGCCTTCTTGGCCTCCAGGATACGGGCAAGAATATCGGTCATTGCGTATACGCTCGCGTCCGGGTGCAGAAAGTATCCAGGCGTTCCCTGGCGGCACCCGAAGCCAGGATTTCCGTAGCCAATTCCAGCCCTTCCTTCAGGCTGGGCGTGCGATTGCCGGCATAGATTGCAAGGCCGGCATTGAAGGCGACGATATCACGTGCCGTCCCGGGGCGGTTTTCCAGGGCTGCCAGCACAAGGCCGGCGGATTCCTCGCGGCTTGCCACTTGTATGCTGCGGCTCGAGACCATGGCCATGCCGAAATCTTCCGGGTGGATGTCGTATTCGCGCACCTCGCCATCCTTGAGCTCGCCCACCATGGTGGAGGCGCCCAGTGTGGCTTCGTCCATGCCGTCACGCCCGTGGACCACGAGGACGTGGCGCGAGCCCAGACGCTGCAGCACGCGTACCTGAATGCCGACCAGATCGGGGTGGAAGACGCCCATGAGCTGATTGGCCGCACCGGCCGGGTTGGTGAGCGGGCCGAGGATGTTGAACAGTGTGCGCACGCCCAGCTCCTTGCGCAGCGCGGCCACATTCTTCATGGCGCTGTGGTGGCTGGGCGCGTACATGAAGCCGATGCCGGTGGCCTCCAGGCAATCGGCCACCTGTTCCGGGCTGAGCATGATGTTGGCACCCAGGGCTTCCAGCACATCGGCGCTGCCCGATGAGGATGAGGCGCTGCGTCCGCCATGCTTGGCGATCCTGGCGCCTGCGGCGGCGGCAACAAACATCGCTGCGGTCGAGATGTTGAAGGTGTGGGCGCTGTCGCCGCCCGTGCCGCACAGGTCGAGCAGGTCTTGCGGATCGGATACCGGCACGGGGGTCGCGAATTCGCGCATCACGGTGGCTGCGGCCGTGATCTCGCCGATGGTCTCCTTCTTGACGCGCAGCCCCATGATCAGGGCGGCGGCAATGGGCGCAGAGATTTCACCGCGCATCAGCAGGCGCATCAGATGCAGCATTTCCTCATGGAAGATCTCGCGATGCTCGATACAGCGGACCAGTGCTTCAGTGGGAGTGATGGTCATTGAGGGTTCCTTGATTGCAGGGGGCATTCAGGCATTCAGAAAGTTCCGGAGCAGGTCGTGGCCCTGTTCGCTGAGTATGGATTCCGGGTGGAACTGCACGCCGCTGATCGGCAGTGTCTTGTGGCACAGGCCCATGATCTCGCCGTCTTCGGCATGTGCCGTCACGCGCAGGCAGTCGGGAATGTGATCCGGGTCCACGGCCAGCGAGTGGTAGCGCGTGACGGTGAGCGGCTGCTTCAGTCCCTGGAAGACGTCGGTGCCGTCGTGCGTGATGGTCGAGACCTTGCCGTGCATGATCCGGGCGGCGGGGCGCAGGCGTCCGCCAAAGGCGCAGGCGATGGCCTGGTGACCCAGGCATACGCCCAGGATGGGCACCTCGCCGGCCATGGCCTGTATGAGCGGCACCAGGATGCCGGCGCGCTCCGGTGTGCCGGGTCCGGGCGAGAGGCAGATGCGCTCCGGTTGCAGGGCGCGGATGTCCTCGATGGTGATCTGGTCGTTGCGGTGCACGACCACGTGTTCGCCCAGTTCGCCAAAGTATTGGACCAGGTTCCAGGTGAACGAATCATAATTGTCCAGCATGAGCAACATGATGATGGTCTCCGTAAAAGGCGGGGCTCAGATAGGTTCGTCGAGTCCGAACTGGACTTGCTCGGCGGCGCGCAGCAGGGCGCGCGCCTTGGCCTCGGTCTCCTGCCATTCCGCTTCGGGGCTGGAATCGGCCACGATGCCGGCGGCGGCCTGCACGTACAGCATGCCATCCTGGACGACGCCGGTGCGGATGGCAATGGCCAGATCCATTTCACCGCCATAGCTGAGATAGCCGGCGGCACCGCCGTAGATGCCCCGGCGCACGGGTTCGAGCTCGTCGATGATTTCCATGGAGCGCACCTTGGGCGCGCCGGTGAGCGTGCCGGCCGGGAAGCTGGCGCGCAGCACATCCATGTTGCTCAGCCCTTCCCTGAGCTCGCCCGTCACGTTGGATACCAGGTGCATGACGTGGGAGTAGCGCTCTATGCTCATGGTGTCGGTGACTTCGACGGTGCCGGTGCGGGCCACCCGTCCGACATCGTTGCGCGCCAGGTCGATGAGCATGACATGCTCTGCGCGCTCCTTGGGATCCGCCGTGAGCTCTTCGGCCAGGCGGGCGTCTTCCGCCGGTGTGGCGCCGCGCTTGCGCGTGCCCGCCAGAGGGCGGATGGTGACTTCCGTGACTTCGCCTTCGGTCTTTTCGACCCGCTCCTGGCGCACCAGGATTTCGGGCGAGGCGCCGACCACCTGGAAGCGGTCGAAATTCCAGTAGTACATATAGGGCGAGGGGTTGAGCGAGCGCAGGGCGCGATACAGCGACAGCGGGGAGTCCCGGAAGGGCTTGGCGATGACCTGGCCGATCTGGACCTGCATGATTTCGCCGGCGGCAATGTACTCCTTGGCCTTGTGCACGGCCGCCAGATAGTCTTCCTTGTCGAAATCGCGTCGCGATTCCGTCTGCAGGCTGGCGTAGGCATAGGGGATGACGGCCGGCATGCGCAGCTTCTCGCGCAGGGTCTTGAGGCGGCGCTTGGCGCGGGCATAGGCCTCGGGTGTGGCCGGATCGGCGTAGATCAGCAGATAGGTGCGGCCGGCCAGATTGTCCACGATGACCAGCTCGTCCACCTGCAGCAGCAGGATGTCGGGAATGCCTTCCTCCTGGCCGGCGGGCAGGGGCAGGCTTGCCGCGCCCAGTGTGGGCTCGATGTGGCGCACCGTGTCATAGCCGAAATAGCCCGCCAGACCACCGGCAAAGCGCGGCATGCCGGGGCGCAGGGCCACCTTGAAGCGCTTCTGGTAGCTTTCGATGAAATCCAGCGGGTTGCCTTCGTGGGTTTCAATCACCTGGTCATCGTGTATCACCTGGGTGGTGTTGCCGCTGGCCTGCAGGCGGGTGCGGGCGGGCAGGCCGATGAAGGAGTAGCGCCCGAAGCGCTCGCCGCCCACGACGGATTCCAGCAGGAAGCTGTTGCACCCGCCTTCCGGCCCGCTGTGTGCAAGCTTGAGGTAGATGGCCAGCGGCGTGTCGAGATCGGCGTAGGTCTCGGCGATGATGGGAATGCGGTTGTAGCCTTGGGCGGCCAGAGCATTGAATTCGATTTCTGTCATGAAGGTCTCGTATGCGGGTGGTGTACGGGCCGGACAGGAATCGTGCTTGCCCGGCATGGGGGATTCCGGGCGTTGCGTTTGGTCGAGGCTGGCGGCACACAGGATTCAGACAGTGTGCCGGGAGCTGTTACCGCTTACCCGGAGCACAGACGCCACCAGCGCCAGATGGCGCGGGGCGATGCGGGGTAATAGCGGTAGCTGTTCATGGTTCTTTGTGTCCTGATCGGTGGATCAGCCGGCGTTTCTGGCGTCCACCCATTGGGCTGCAGCATCAATGGACGACACTATAGCATCCACATCCAGCGCATGCACCTGCTTTCCCTCGTTGTAGCCGTAGGGTACGGCCAGTACATGGGTGCCCGCCGCCCGTCCGGCCGTCGTATCGTTGACGGAATCGCCGATGAGCACAGTCTGCGCCGGCGCCATGTCCAGGCTGTTGCATGCATGCAACACCGGCATCGGATCGGGCTTGCGGCGTGCGCAGGTATCGCCACAGACGATGACCTGGAAATGATGGGCCAGCCCGGTTTTTTCCAGCAGCGGACGGGTGAATTCGGTGAGCTTGTTCGTGACCACACCCAGGCGCATGCCCTGGTCGGCGAAGGCTTTCAGGCCCTCGTGCACACCGGGATAGGGGCTGGCATGGCGACCGTTGATCCGGCGGTAGTGCGCCAGATAATGCGCCAGCGCCGCGTCTGCCTGCGCTGCGTTGGCGGGATCGCCCGGCCGCTGGTGTTCGAGCAGCCGGCCGACCATGTGGGCGGAGCCCTTGCCGATGATGTCGCGGATATGGGCCGCCGGCAGGGAGGCCAGTCCCAGCTCCGCCAGCATGGCATTGGCCGAAGCGGCGATGTCGGCCAGGGTATCGAGAAGCGTGCCGTCCAGATCGAACAGCGCGGCACGGATGGGCGGGGTTATGGACATATGGACATAGACATGAATCAGGCTTGCAGGGTGGTCGTACGCGCCAGCTCGGCACGTAGCGCACGGATGGTGGCGGCATAGTCGCCCGGGCCGAAGATGGCGGAGCCGGCGACGAAGGTGTCGGCGCCGGCGGCGGCGATACGCGCGATGTTGTCCAGCTTGACGCCGCCATCCACCTCGAGTGCGATCGCCTGGCCGCCTTCCGCCACCCAGCGGTCGATGCGCCGGCGGGCTTCGCGGATCTTGTCCAGCGCCGAGTCGATGAAGGACTGGCCGCCGTAGCCGGGATTGACCGACATGATGAGGATGAGATCCAGCCGCGGCATCAGATGATCCAGCCAGTTCAGGGGTGTGGCCGGATTGAAGACCAGTCCGGCCTGGCAGCCGTGATCGCGGACGAGTGCGAGGCTGCGGTCGACGTGGCGACTGGCTTCGGGATGGAAGCTGATGATGTTGGCGCCGGCCTTCGCGAATGCCGGGATCAGGCTGTCGACGGGTTCGACCATGAGGTGGACATCGATGGGCGCCTGCGTGTGCGGGCGCAGTGCTTCGCAGACCATGGGCCCCACCGTCAGGTTGGGCACATAGTGGTTGTCCATCACATCAAGGTGAATCCAGTCGGCGCCGGCGGCCACGACGTCGCGCACTTCTTCACCCAGACGGGCAAAATCCGCAGAAAGCAGGCTGGGGGCAAGGCGAAATGGGCGCTGAAGCGACATGACGGGGATCACAAGAAGGTGCAAACAGGGCACAATAGGCCATTATTGCAAAGTGCATGCGGCATGGAAAGTGACGGGAGATCATGGCGGTTTCATTCAGAACGGTTGTTGTCGGCTTCTTGTGCAGCCTTGCTGCAGCCTGTACCAGTGTCCCGTCACTGACACCGCAGGCCCCGCCCGGGGATGAGGCGGGCGTTTCGCCGGCTGCCCGGCCCTTGCAGGTGCCGCCCCTGACGCAGCTCGCGGATGGGCCGGCACGCGCCTTGCAGGGGCGTTTCACACGGTCCGACTGGTCCGGGCTTCCGGGCTGGAATGCCGATGACCTTGCCGGCGTGTGGGGGGCGCTCGTCAATGACTGCAAGGGGCTGATGCGGCCCATTTCCGGTCAGCTCAACCTGCCGGCGCGAGCCAATCCGCGTGCCTGGCATGGCCTGTGCAGCGAGGTGCAGGCGCGGGATGAGGCGGCGACGCCCGCAGGTGCCGATCTGCGCCGCTTTCTGGAGCAGCACCTGCAGGCCTGGCGGGTGAATGACGCAGCGGGCAAGCCGGCGCGCAATACGGTCACCGGCTATTACGAGCCTACAGTGCGGGCTTCGCGCCGGCGGCATGGTGTCTACCAGTGGCCGCTGTATCGCACGCCGGATGATCTGCTCACCATCGATCTGGGTGCGCTCTACCCCGAGCTCGCGGGCAAGCGCGTGCGCGGCAAACTGGAAGGACGCCGCGTTGTGCCCTACGACACCCGCGCACAGATCGGCAGGGACGCAGCGCGCCGGCCGCAGGCCATCGTCTGGGTGGATGATCCCGTAGAGGCGTTCTTCCTGCAGATCCAGGGCTCGGGACGTGCACAGCTCGATGATGGCAGCGTCATCCGTCTCGCTTATGACAACCATAACGGCCATCCCTATTCCTCGATTGCGCGCTGGCTGGCCGATCAGGGGCAGATGCCGCTTGCCCGCGCGTCCATGCCCAACATCAAGGACTGGGCGCGACGCAATCCCGCCCGTGTGCCGGAAATGCTCAACGCCAACGCCGCCATGGTCTTCTTCCGTGAAGAGACCATTCACGACCCGGCGCTGGGGCCGGCCGGTGCCTATGGCATTCCGCTGGCTGCCGGGCGCGCGATAGCGGTCGATGCCCACTTCGTGCCGCTGGGTGCGCCGGTATGGTTGTCGACCACGCATCCGGCGAGCAGCACCCCCTTGCAGCGCCTGGTGTTTGCCCAGGATACGGGTGCCGCCATCAAGGGTGCGGCACGCGCCGATTACTATTGGGGCTCGGGCGATGCGGCCGGCAAGGCTGCGGGCCGCATGAAGCAGGCCGGTGCCATGTGGGTGCTGTGGCCGCGCAGCGCGGGCGAGCCTTCGGCAAGATGAGGGGAGGCGCCGGAAAGTCATGAAGAACGACAGCGTTCTGATCTGTGGAACGGGCATTGCCGGGCTGACCATGGCGCTGGCACTGGCGCGCGCCGGGCAGGCGCCGGCGCTGCTGGGCCCGCGGGGGCGACCGGACCCCGATCCGGGTGATCATTACCATCCGCGCGTCTACGCGATTTCACCTTCCAGCCAGGCGCTGCTGGCCGAGCTCGGTGTGTGGTCGCTCATGCGTGCGGCGCGCATCACGCCGGTGCAGGCCATGGAAGTGGTTGGTGACGCCGACGGCCGCGTCGTGCTGGATGCCTGGCACACCGTGCAACCGGCCCTGGCCTGGATTGTCGAGTCCGGTGAGCTGGAGCGCGCATTGCAGCAGGCCGTGCAGGTGTATGGCATCGCCTGGCATGAGGAGAAGTTTGTCGCCTTGCAGGGCATGCGCGTGGCCACCGATGCGGCGCGCAGTCTGGATTTTGGCCTGCTCATTGGCGCTGATGGTGCGCGGTCGCCGGTGCGCACGGCGGCCGGCATCCGCCACCGCTGCACGCCGTATGGCGATGCCGGTGTGGTCGTGCATCTCGATGCCCGGCGCCCGCACCAGGGCCGGGCGTTGCAGTGGTTCACCGGCGACAGCATACTTGCGCTGCTGCCCCTGCCCGATACGGCCGACGGGCCGCAGGTCTCCATGGTATGGTCCATGCCGCAGGCGCGTGCCCGGGCCCTGCTCGATATGGCACCCGAGGTGCAGCAGCAGTGGCTGTCCAGCCGCCTGCAGGCCGTCACGGGAGGGTGCCTGGGTACGCTGCGCATGCGCAGCAGGCCGCTGGCCTTTCCGCTGACGCTCGAAGACAGCGATGTGGTGGCGCCGGGCGTGGCGCTGGTGGGCGATGCCGCCCATCGCGTGCATCCCCTGGCCGGCCAGGGGCTCAATCTGGGCCTGGGCGATGTGGCGGCACTGCGCGACGTGCTGCTGGAACGGCCGGTCTGGCGCGGCCCGGGCGATCTGCGGGTGCTGGCCCGCTATCGTCGCCGGCGTGCCGAACCGGTGCAGGCCATGCGCTGGGCCACCCATGGTCTGCATGCCTTGTTTGCGCAGCCGGCGGCGCCGCTGGCCCTTGCGCGCAACCTGGGCATGCGCTGGGTCGATGCCAGCCCGCTGGCCAAGCGATGGCTGATTTCAGGGGCACGCTGAGGCCCCGTTCCTGGATGACGGATGGACGGTTTCATGAGACTCTGGATGCGAAAAGGGCTGCTTGGCCTGGGGATGTTTGCAATGATGGCGGCGGCACATGCCGATGAGGCGGTGCTGCTGCGCGATGTGCAGGAAGCTTTCGAGATGCGGTTTGCCGGCATGCCGGTGGATGGCGTGCGGGCCACACCCATGGAGGGTGTGTACGAAGTCCAGCTGGGCAGCGAGCTCGTGTACGTGGACGAGCAGGTGGATTTTGTGCTGCAGGGCAATCTGATCGATGCGCGCACGCGTACCGACCTGACCGCAGCGCGCCTGCAGAAGCTGGCCGAAGTGCCTTTCGACAGCCTCCCGCTGGCGCTGGCCATCCGGCAGGTCAAGGGGGATGGCAGCCGGGTGATGGCCGTGTTCGAAGATCCCAATTGCGGCTATTGCAAGAAATTGCACGCCGGCCTGAAACAGATCGATAACGTGACCGTCTACAGCTTTCTGATGCCCATACTGTCGCAGGATTCCGTCGAAAAAGCGCGCAACATCTGGTGCGCCGAAGACAGGACGGCCGCCTGGACCGACTGGATGCTGAAAGGCGTCGTACCGCCCGAGGCCCATTGCGATGACAATCCCGTGGAGCAGGTGGTGGCGCTGGGCCGGCGGCTGATGGTGCGCGGCACGCCCGCCATCCTGTTTGCAGACGGCGGGCGCGTGAATGGCGCCCTGTCTGCTGCAGATCTGGAGCGCCGCCTGTCAGGGCGCTAGTTTCCAGTCAGGCCTGCGCCGGATCGGCGTACCAGACGCGGCCTTCAAACAGCGGGCGCGCCGTACGGTAGAAGGAGCCGGCCCGTGCGTGCCATTGCCCGTCCTGTTGCCCCACTTCCGCACCCACCGTGAGTACGCCTGACGGCATGCCCAGGCGCAGGGCGCCGGGCCCGGCCGCAGGCGACAGCACCTCGGCCACCAGCGTGCCTTCGATGCGTGCAGCCACAGCGGTGCACAGCGAGATGGTGAGCGGCAGGGCGCGGTGGGGCTGGCCATTGGAGATGACGCGTGCCACCAGATCGATGTCGGCCTCCGGCACGGTGTCGCCGGACACCGTGGGATTGTCGCAGGGCGGGCGCACGATGCATACGAAAGGCACAATGGTGATCTTGCCGGCGGCCTCGATGTCGGGTGCGATACCCATGCGCACCGATGCCTGCACCCGGATGGCTTCCAGGCGGGCCAGTACATCGGGCCGGCTTTCCAGGGCATCAGGCAGCTCCAGGCCGGTCAGGCCCACATCCGCAGCGCGCACGAAGACGGCGGCATTGGCGGCGTCCACGAGCGAGACTTCCAGTGTGCCCAGGCCGGGTACATCCAGGGTTTCCATGACCTGGCCGCTGGGCAGCAGCTTGCCGGTCGTGGCGCCGCCGGGCTCGATGAAATCCAGCCGTATGGGGGCGCCGGTGCCGCTCACGCCCGGAATGGCGAGCGCGCCGGTGTAGCGGGCGCGGCCGTCACGCACCGGGAAGTGGCCGTGGATGATCTTGCCGGTGTTGGTGTTGTGGATGCGTACCGTCGCCTCGTCACCGCCGGCCTGCACCAGGCCCTGGTCGAGTGCAAAAGGCCCCACGGCCGAACTCATGTTGCCGCAGTTCCCGCGATAATCCACATGCGCCTGGCGCACCATGACCTGCGCGAAGGTGTAGTCCACATCGGCCTGCGGGTGGGTGGCCGGCCCGATGATGCAGACTTTCGACAGGGAAGACACGCCGCCCCCCATGCCGTCGAGCTGGCGTCCGTAAGGGTCGGGTGAACCCATGGCGGACAGGAACAGCGGCGCCCAGTCATCCTGACTGGCGGGCAGGTGCCGGCGCTGCACCATCAGCGCCTTGCTGGTGCCGCCCCGCATGAAGACAGCCTCTAGCGATTTCAATGACATGGAAGGAATCCTTGTGATGGCTACAACTAGGTACAATACCGGGGTTTTATCATTGACAGGGATATCAGGACAATGACGATCGCCCTTGAGGACCTTGCCGTTGAGACGCGCCGGCTGAAATATGTGCCTATCGCACAGGTACCCGGTATCGAGACTTTACCCTTTTCCCTGCGGGTGCTGCTGGAAAACCTGATGCGCCAGGCCGCGACGCGGGGTGCGGACGTCCAGGAGCAGATCCAGAATCTGCTGCAACGCCGCAGCGGTGCCGCCATTGATTTCTACCCCGCGCGCGTCTTCGGTCAGGACATTCTGGGCCTGGTCATGCTGCTCGACATGGCGGCCATGCGCGAGGCGGTGGATGACGCCGGGGGCGACGCCGCCCAGGTGGCGCCCAGGGTGCCCATCGACGTCATCATCGACCATTCGCTGCAGGTCGACAGCTGGGCCAGCCCCGACGCGGCGGACATCAATCTTGCGCGTGAATACCAGCGCAATGGCGAGCGTTTCGCTTTCCTGCGCTGGTGTGGCAGCAGTTTCGACGGCGTGCGCGTGGTGCCGCCGGGCAAGGGCATCATGCACCAGCTGCATATCGAACATATCGGGCGCGTGGTCTGGACCGACGCAGCGGATGACGGCGCTGCGCTTGCCTATCCCGACAGCTGTGTCGGCACCGACAGCCATACCCCCATGGTCAATGGCCTGGGCATCCTGGGCTGGGGCGTGGGCGGCATCGAAGCCGAAGCCGTCATGGTGGGCCTGCCGGTCACCATTGCCCTGCCCGAAGTTGTGGGCATAGAGCTCACAGGCGCGCTGCCCGATGGCGTGCTGCCCACCGATCTGGTGCTGCTGATCACACAGAAGCTGCGCGAAGTGGGCGTGGTGGGCAAGTTTGTGGAGTTCTGTGGCCCGGGCCTGGAAACCCTGACCGTGGGCGATCGCGGCATGATTGCCAACATGGCGCCGGAGTATGGCGCAACCGCGGTATTCTTCCCCATCGACGGTCAGTCCATGGACTATATGCGCATGACGGGGCGCAGCGATGAGCACATCGCACTGGTTCAGGCCTACAACAAGGCCCAGTGCCTGTGGCGCGATGCTTCCACACCCACGCCGAAATACGACAGCGTCATCAGGCTGGACCTGTCTTCCGTGCGTCCGGCGCTTGCCGGGCCCAGCAATCCCGAGGATTATCTGGATCTGGCCGAGGCGGCCACCGCCTTCCTTGATCATCACCAGCGCATTGCCGGGCGTCCGGTGGCGCCCGGGCGCGAAGTGCCTGTGGAAGGTGCGGGTTTCGGCCTGCATGACGGCGATGTCGTCATCGCTGCCATTACCTCGTGCACCAATACCGCCAACGCCGCCAACATGATGGCGGCGGGTCTGGTGGCGAAGAAGGCCGTCGCCCTGGGTCTGCGCAGCAAGCCCTGGGTGAAGACCTCGCTCGTGCCCGGCAGTCAGGTGACGGCCGACGTGCTCGAGCGGGCCGGCCTGCAGGATGCGCTGGATACGCTGGGCTTTCATGTGGCGGGCTTTGGCTGCACCACCTGCAACGGCGGGTCGGGCCCCCTGCCGCCCGCCATCTCGCGGGCCATCAACGACAATGATCTGGTCACCACCTCCGTGCTTTCGGGCAATCGCAACTTCGACGGACGTATCCACCCGGACGTGCGCGCCAATTATCTGGCCTCGCCGGCGCTTGTGGTGGTCTACGCGCTGGCCGGTTCGCTGCGGGTGGATGTCACGCGCGACCCGCTGGGTGAGGACGCCCGGGGCAATCCCGTGTATTTGCGCGACATCTGGCCCAATGCCGACGAAGTGGCGCAGGCCATTGCCGGCGCCTATGATCGTGCGCTCTTTATCGAACGCTATGCCGAACTGTATGAGGGCGGCGAGCCCTGGGACGCCCTGGCCATGGAAAGCAGCCATCGCTTTCCCTGGGATCCCGACAGCAACTACATCCGCAAGCCGCCGTACTTCGACGGGCTGGCCGCCACGCCGGCGCCCGTGGCCGATATTCGCGGCATGCGTCCGCTGGTCATCCTGGGTGATTCCATCACCACCGACCATATCTCGCCTTCGGGTGCGATCAGCTTGGGTACGCCGGCGGCGGACTTTTTGCTGTCCCGGGGTGTGGCCCAGATCGACTTCAACAACTACACCACCCGTCGGGCCAACCACGAAGTGGTCATGCGTGCCACCTTCGCCAATATCCGTCTGCGCAACCGCATGGTGCCGGGCATCGAAGGCGGGGTTACCCGGCTCATGCCCGACGGCGAGGTCATGCGCGTCTTCGAGGCGGCACAGGCCTATCAGGAGCGCGAAACGCCGCTCGTGATCATCGCCGGCAAGAACTACGGCTGCGGTTCCTCGCGCGATTCAGCGGCCAAGGGGCCGGCCCTGCTGGGCGTGCGCGTGGTCATCGCCGAAAGCTTCGAGCGCATCCACCGCACCAACCTGGTCGGCATGGGCATACTGCCCCTGCAGTTCCAGGCGGGCACCACGGCCGAAAGCCTGGGTCTGGATGGCAGCGAGACCTTCGACATCCGGGGGCTGGAAACGGATCTGGGCGTGCTTGCCGAAGTCACGCTGGTCGTGCATCGCAGCAACGGCGAGCGTCATGACGTGCCCGTGACCGTGCGTCTGGATACTGGCGAGGATGTGGAGTACTGGCGCCACGGCGGCATCCTGCCGCGTGTGTGGCGTCATTATCTGGAACAGGCTTAGCCTGTCCTCTGGCTGCGGATCAATCCCGCGAGAACGGGCGGCCGTTGAAATCCAGCGTGATCAGCGTGCCGTCCATGGGGCCCATGCCGGGCGAGTTGGCCGGCATGCCCGGTGCGGCGAGCCCGCGCACGGCGGGCTGATCCAGCATGCGTGTGATCGCCGCGGCCGGCACATGGCCTTCGATGACCTGCCCGCTGTGCGCCGCCACGGCTGTATGGCAGGATTCCATCCCTTCGGGAACGGCCAGGCGCGCCTTCACTTCCGCCATGCGATGTGTCGGAACGGCAGTCACCGCAAAGCCGGCATCGCGCATATACTCCACCCAGGCCGTGCAACAACCGCAGGCCGGGTCGTGGAACACCGTGAGTGCGTGCTGGCCGGCCAGTGCGCCGGCGCTGATGATGCTTGCCGCCAGGGCGGCCAGGCCACGTCGTACCATGGAACACTCCAGACTCAGAAAACAGGCAATCGAATTTTCACAGAAGGCAGGATAGCATGAGTCTTTATCGCAAGTTGCAGCAACGCCAGGCCGAAGGCCGCCCCATCCGCGTGGCCATGATAGGCGCGGGCAAGTTCGGCGCCATGTATCTGGCGCAGGTGCCGCGCACACCGGGTGTGCATGTGGTTGCCATTGCCGATCTTTCGCCCGATGCCGCGCGTCGCAGCCTTGCGCGCGTGGGCTGGGAGCCCGGGCGCAGCCAGGCGGCTTCCATGCAGGAAGCACTGGACAAGGGCAGCACCTGGATCACCGATGACTGGCAGGCCCTGGTACGCGAGCCGGCCATCGACATCCTCATCGAGTGCACCGGCAATCCGGTGGCCGCCGTCGGCCATATCCTCGGCGCTTTCGAGCATGGCAAGCATGTGGTCAATGTCACTGTCGAGGCGGATGCCTTCTGCGGCCCGCTGCTGGCGCAGCGTGCAGCACAGGCCGGCCGTGTGTATTCGCTGGCTTTCGGGGATCAGCCCGCACTCATCTGCGACCTGGTCGACTGGGCGCGCACCTGCGGCTTTCCTGTGGTGGCGGCGGGGCGCGGTCACAAGTGGCTGCCGCATTTCAGTACGTCCACGCCGGACACCGTCTGGGGTTATTACGGGCTGACGCCGGAGCAGGCGGAGCGTGGCGGCCTGAATCCCAAGATGTTCAACAGTTTTCTGGACGGCTCCAAGCCGTCCATAGAAAGCGCAGCGGTAGCGAATGCAACCGGGCTGGGCGTGCCGTCGGACGGCCTACTGTATCCGCCGGCGAGCGTCAAGGACATTCCTTTCGTCTGCCGTCCCGTCGAGGAAGGCGGCGTGCTCGAGCGCAAGGGCATGGTGGAAGTGGTGTCCTGCCTTGAAAAGGACGGTCGCGTCATCGACTACGACATCCGCATGGGCGTCTGGGTCACCGTGGAAGGCGAGACCGACTATGTGCGTCACTGCTTCGAGGAATACAACGCCCAGACCGATCCGTCGGGGCGTTATTTCACGCTCTACAAGCGCTGGCATCTCATCGGGCTGGAAGTGGGCATGTCCGTTGCCAGCGTGGCCTTGCGTGGCGAAGCCACCGGCGTGGCACAGGGCTGGCATGCCGATGTGGTTGCCACGGCCAAGCGCGACCTGAAGCCTGGCGAGCTGCTTGATGGCGAAGGCGGCTATACCGTGTGGGGCAAGCTGTTGCCCGCCGGACGCTCGCTGGCGATCGGTGGCCTGCCGCTGGGTCTGGCGCACGATGTCCGTGTGCTGCGGCCGGTGCGGGCAGGGCAGTGCCTGAGCTGGGATGATGTGGCCATGGATGTCAATACGCCGGCCTATCGCCTGCGCCGCGAGATGGAAGCGGCTTCGAGTCGCGCCGAAATCTGATGCTCCGGCATGGGGTGGCCGTACCAGTGACCCTGGCCGAAGTCGCAGCCTGCCGCCCTGAGCAGAAGATGCTGCTGCTCGGTTTCGACACCTTCGGCCACCGCCCGCATCCCCAGGGCGTGCACCATCTGAATGATGGCCTGGCACAGATTGAGATCGGGTGTATTGTGCGCGATGTTCTCGATGAAGATGCGATCGATCTTGATGATGTCGATGTTGAACTGGCGACGATAGGCAATTGAGGAGTAGCCCGTGCCGTAATCGTCCAGCGCGATGGTGATGCCCGATGCCTGCAGGGCGTTCACCCGGTGATGGAAATCCGGATCGGCCGCCACCAGCAGCCCTTCGGTGATCTCTACGGTCAGGGCGTTGAGCGGCAGCTTCAGATTGTGCAGCGTGCGTACCCAGTTGTCGATGTCGATGCCGCCCGGCAGGAACTGGATCGGCGAGACATTCAGGCTCAGCCCGAGCGAGGGCACCAGCCCGGCGCGCCACTCGGCGAGTTGCCGGGTGGCGGTCTCGAACACCCACTGGCCGATGGGGTTGATGAGCCCCGTCTGCTCGGCCAGCGGGATGAATTCCATCGGCAGCACGAGCCCGCGTGTCGGATGCTCCAGGCGGATCAGTGCTTCCACCGAAGAGATCCGGTTGCTGCGCAATTCGATGATGGGCTGGTAATGCAGCCGGAATTGCCCGCTGCCCAGTGCCACATGCAGATCCAGAATGAGGCTGCGCCGTGTGCTGACATCCTGGACCAGCTCGTCGGAAAAGATATGGTACTGATTGCGCCCCTTGTTCTTGGCCGCGTACATGGCGATGTCGGCGTGCTTGAGCAGGGTTTCCGCATCAGTGCCGTGGTCGGGGAAAAGGCTGACGCCGATGCTCACGGTGACGCGCAGGCGCTCCTCGCCCACACGATAGGGGCGGGCAATCGAATTGAGCACTTTCTGGCAGATGATCGCCATGTTCTCCACGTCCCCGGGATCGTGGAAGATCACGGTGAACTCGTCGCCGCCCATGCGTGCAATCGTGTCGCCTTCGCGTGTACAGGATTGCAGGCGCCGGGCCACCAGCTTGAGCAGTGCATCACCCTTGTCATGGCCGTAGGTGTCGTTGATGTGCTTGAAGAGGTCCAGGTCAAGAAACAGGAGTGCGAATGCGTTGCCGGTGCTGCCGGACTGATTCAGCCGGTGCTGCAGGGCGTCGTTGAACATCTTGCGGTTGGGCAGGCCGGTCAGGTGATCGAAATGGGCCTGGTGCCAGATGGTCGCCTCCTGGCGGCGCTGCTTTGTCACGTCCGAGAACAGGCCGATGTAGCTGTTGACACTGGCGTCCGGGTTGTAGGATGCATTGATGCGCAGATGCTGTATGTATTCCTCGCCATTCTTGCGCCGGTTGTGGATGTCACCGTGCCATTGGCCTTTTCTGTGCAGGTGTTCCCAGAGGATTTCGTAGAAGTCATGGTCGTGGCGGCCGGAACTGAGCATGTTCATCTTGCGGCCGAGCACCTCATGGCGTGCATAGCCGGTGATGGCCGTGAATGCCGGATTGATATCGCGAATGATGGCTGTGGGACTGGTGATGACCATGGCTTCGCTGGTATGGCGGTAGACCAGGGCGGCCCGCCGCGCCGACGCTTCGGCTTCGCGGCGCTCGCTGATGTCGAGCACGATACCGATAATGATGATCCGGCCTTTCATCCGTGTCGTCGCGGCGAAGATTTCAACATCGATGCCGCTGCCGTCCTTGCGCACCAGGCGGGACTCGTAACGGACCTGATAGCCGTGCCGGCGCATGCGGCGCATGATGGTTCGCCTTGCCCGCGTGACCTCCTCCGGCGTGAACAGTCGCGACAGCGGAAAATCCTGCTTCAGCTCGTCGGCGGAGTAGCCGGTCAGCCGGCACAGCATGGGACTGGCATAGCTGATATTGAATCGTGTATCCAATGTATATATTGCTGTCAGCGTGTTATTGGCCAGTGCTTCGAACAGCGCATTCACCTCCTCCAGTGACCTGCGCTCCGCCTGCAGGCCTTGCAGCAGATGTTCGATATGCGCTGAAGCGGCATTCATGACTTCGCTCAGCGTCTGGAGCTCCCCGCCGCAATCCAGATATGAACGTGCCGCATAGTTGCCGCCCGCCTGTTCGCGCCCCTGCCATTCCAGGCTTTGTATGGGCTTGAGCACCTTGTGGCGAAAGATCAGGTAGGCGGCGATCAGCAGGATCAGGTCAATGCCGAACAGCAGATAGGCACCCAGCACAGTGCGTGACTGCAGCTGCTCGCCTTCGACAGTGAGGGCGTCGAGCAGCAGATCGGTACGGTGCAGCAATTCAGTGCTCAGATCGAGGACGAGCTGCCGCTGGTCCTGGAAGGCATGCCTGTCGATGGCTTGCTGATAATGCTGCCAGACGGCTTCTATGGTCGCCAGGCGTATCTGGTGTGCCGGATTCAGGGGCGGGGTGTACAGATCGAAGGCGACACCCCCTTCGCGCAGGGTCTGGAGGGCGGTCTCGAAATGTCCGGCCAGTGTCAGTTGCTCATTGCCGGGTCCGGGCAGGGACAATGCGGAATCCGACAGGGCCTGCAGGCCGATGCGCTGCCCCAGCATGCGCACCTTGCCCGCCATGTTGAGGGTTGAGGACATCACCCTGGATTCGTTCTGCAGATAGTCGATGGCCACGATGTTGCCAATCGCAAGCAGCGTGATCACAAGGCCTACCAGAGCGGCGGTGTGTCGGAGGGAAGACGGCAGCAGCCTGCGCATGACGTTCAGTGCGTGGGTTCGATTGCCCGGCGCCCGGCTTCAGCACCAGAATCCTGTGTCGGCAGAATATGATTATTGATTCATCGCCCGAATCTGCACTGACCGCACAAGCTTACCGCATTGTCCCTCAGGCATCAAAGTAGAGGTCCAGCTGGCACTGGCCGTCGCGTTCGGACGTGTGCATGCGGCGCGCCAGCTTGCTCACCAGATAGCTCGAAAGGCGTGCCGATGCCCGGGGGTCGTCGAGTATCTCGTCGGGTGAAGGCGGTGCATCGGGCGGCGGTGGCAGCGAGACGCCGCGATACAGGAAGCGCACGCGCAGGGCATAGTCGTCGAAGCGCGTCTGCACTTCGAGCGTGCGCGGTGTCGTCTGTATGTGGTCGCTCTGCGCCAGGAGGTCAAAAGCTTCCCATATCGTCTGGCTCACGCGCATGACGGAATCGCGGCGGGCACCCCAGAGCCGGCCCTGTTCCTGCATGAAAGCCATCAGATCATCCGGGGTGGTGGCGGCCACCGGAAAGTGACGCTGGGCGCGCGAGGCGGCGCCAAAGCGGAAGACGAGCGTCAGCATCAGCGCCAGCAGCACACCCGTGGAACTGCCTGCAACACGCAGGAATTCTGCAAAGGCCGGCATGCTTGCGCTCAGGCCCTGGACGAAATAGGGATTGGCCACGCCCACCATCAGGCCCAGGCCAATGGCGATGGCGCGGCGGTCATCGAGCATGCGCGAGGCGATCAGGCGCAGGCCCGTCATGATGAGCACGGCGGAAAGATAGAGCAGCAGGCCGGCGATGACCGCAGGCGGGACCAGCATCCACAGCACGATGAATTTCGAGAACAGGGCCATGAAGACCAGGGCGCCCGCCACCCAGTAGCCCAGATAGCGGCTGGCGCTGCCCGCCGCCGTGCTCAGACCCACGGCACCGCCGCTGCCGTATTGCGGCATGGCATTGATGAAGGAGCCCAGCATGGCGCACAGGCCTTCGGCACGCAGTCCGCGCCCGTAGGCCTTGAGGTCCGGAATATGCCAGTCGGCATCCAGGGCGCGCTGGGCCATGGTCTGTGCGCCCAGCGACACGCCGGACAGGGAAATACCCATGAGGACATACAGCCCTATCATCTCGGTATCCAGCTGCCAGCCGATGCGGGTCACATCGGGGATGCGCACCCAGGGCGTCAGGTCGATGGTCCGGAATACATCATCCGTGATCATGCCGAGGCTGGCGGCCAGCAGGGTGCCGGCCGCCAGGCCGAACAGGGTGGCGAAGGCCTTGTAGCGCTTGCTGACCCAGATGCTGCAGAATACCAGCACGGCCAGGGTGGTGCCGGCGACGATGAGCTCATGCTTGTCCGACATCACGTCATCGATGATGAACATGGCTTCTATGCCCACCTTGCCCGTGCTCACGCCCGTGAGCATGACGGCCAGCCCGGCAACTTCCACGGTCAGGATGTTGCGCAGGTGCACGAGTACGCCGCTGAGCAGGAATTGCGTCAACCCTGTGATGAAGACCATGCCGTAAGCCACGGCCAGACCGCCCTTGGCACCGGCCAGCAGCATGATGGCGAGCACCGACGGCGTGGCCTGCATGGGATAGTAGTAGCCGGCACCCAGGCCCCAGCGCCCCGTGATCTGCAGCACGATGGCGAGCGCACCGATCAGCAGCGTGGCACTGGCAATATCCAGGAAATCTCCCGAACCTATGGGCAGCAGGGGGCTGTTGGCAAACAGGCTGGGAACAATGAGCAATGCGCCCAGATAGGCGAGCTGCTGCAACGACAGGCTGAGAGCGGTGGGGATCGGCAGGCGATCATTCAGCCAGAATGTGATGTTATCCGGCTTGCGCTTCATGGGCGGCGGCCTCCTGGACGGCAAGCTGGAATTATACGGGTATGACGCGGCCCGTTGGGGCCGCTGTCATGTCTGGCGGCATTCGTGCGGGATAATGAGGGATATATTCCTTTCTTTCAACGGGTCAGTGCGGGTATGGACAAAAAACGGCAGTTCAATCTCTGGTACTGGGTGGTGGCAATGCTGGTCATGATGGTCTTCCAGTATTTCTTCGCATCGACCACCCAGATTGCGGAAATTCCCTACAGCGCGTTCCAGACGTATCTCGAAGACGGCCAGGTCTCGGACGTGGCGGTTTCGGACCGCTTCATCCAGGGCCGCTTCAATCAGCCCGTCGATGGCCGCTCGCGTTTCGTGACCACACGCGTGGAGCCCGAGCTGGCTCAGGATCTGAAGGCGCACGGCGTGGTTGTCACCGGCCGCATCGAGAGCACGCTGCTGCGCGATGTGCTGTCCTGGATCGTGCCGGGCGCCCTGTTCATCGGCCTGTGGCTGTTCATACTGCGGCGCGCAGGCAGTGCCGGGCTGGGCGGCGGCCTGATGCAGATCGGCAAGTCCAGGGCCAAGGTCTATGTCCAGTCCGATACCGGCGTTACCTTCGATGACGTAGCCGGCGTCGATGAGGCCAAGGAGGAGCTGCAGGAGATCATCGACTTCCTCAGGGATCCGCAAGGCTATGGCCGGCTCGGCGGGCGCATGCCCAAGGGCATTCTGCTGGTCGGGCCGCCGGGTACGGGCAAGACCCTGCTGGCGCGCGCCGTGGCCGGCGAAGCGGGCGTGCCGTTCTTCTCCATTTCAGGCTCGGAGTTCGTGGAAATGTTTGTCGGCGTGGGGGCGGCGCGCGTGCGTGACCTTTTCGAGCAGGCCCGTGCCAAGGCGCCGGCCATCATCTTCATCGATGAGCTCGATGCGCTCGGGCGGGCGCGCGGCATGGGGCCCATCATGGGCGGGCACGACGAGAAGGAGCAGACGCTCAATCAGTTGCTGGCCGAGCTGGACGGCTTCGATCCCACGGGCGGCATCGTGCTGCTGGCCGCAACCAACCGCCCGGAAATCCTCGATCCCGCCCTGCTGCGTGCCGGTCGTTTCGACCGGCAGGTGCTGGTTGACCGGCCCGATCGTACCGGCCGCATCCAGATTCTGGGTGTGCATCTGAAAAAAGCGCAGCTGGCGCCCGATGTGTCTGCGGAGCTGATTGCATCACTCACGCCCGGCTTCACCGGCGCCGACATTGCCAACCTGGTCAACGAGGCGACGCTGCTGGCCACCCGGCGCAGGGCCGAGGCCGTGACGATGGCGGATTTCACCCATGCCATCGAACGCATTGTCGCAGGTCTGGAAAAGCGCAACCGGCTGATCAACCCCAGGGAGCGCAAGATTGTCGCCTACCATGAAATGGGTCACGCCCTGGTCGCCCTGACGCTGCCCGGCAGCGATGCCATCCACAAGGTGTCCATCATCCCGCGCGGCGTCGGCGCGCTGGGCTACACCATACAGCGCCCCACCGAAGACCGTTTTCTGATGACGCGCGAGGAGCTGGAGAACAAGATGGCCGTCCTGCTGGGCGGCCGCGCGGCCGAACATGTGGTGTTCGGCCATCTGTCCACGGGTGCCGCCGATGATCTGGTCAAGGTCACCGACATTGCGCGGGCCATGGTGACACGCTACGGCATGAGCGAGCGACTGGGCCATGTCTCGCTGGAGCGGGAGCAATCCGCCTTCCTGGGGGGCGGGGTCCTGCCCTATCCGGACATGCAGTCACGTCGCTACTCCGAAGAGACGGCAGCGGCCATCGATCAGGAGATCCAGCGCATTGTTGACGACACCTTTGCGCGTACCGTCGCGCTGCTGGAAAAGCGCCGTGCGCTTCTCGAGCGCGGTGCAATGCGCCTGCTCGAGAAGGAGACCCTCAGCCAGGGCGAGCTTGCCGCACTCCTGGCCGAGGCTGAACCATCTGCGTAATTGCCGTCTATATTGCCAACTACAGCTTGCAGACGCCGGCAACGTAATCGGCATCCTTGTCGCCGCGCCCGGACAGGTTCACCAGAATGTGGTGATCGCGGGGCAGCGTGGGCGCCAGGCGCATGGCCCAGGCCACGGCATGCGCGCTTTCCAGTGCCGGGATGATGCCCTCGACGCGTGACAGGCGCAGGAAGGCATCCAGAGTCTCTGCGTCGGTGGCGGTTTCATAGTCGACGCGACCGATGTCTTTCAGATAGCTGTGCTGGGGGCCGATGCCGGGGTAATCCAGCCCCGACGCGATGCTGTGCACGGCCGAAGGCACGCCCGGTGATTCTTCCAGCACGTAGCATTTCATGCCGTGTATCTCGCCCGGGTGGCCCATGGTGAGCGTGGCGGCATGGCGTCCGGCACGATCCGTTCCTTCGCCGGCAGGCTCCACACCGACCAGGCGAACATCCGGATCCGACAGGAAGGCCGTGAACAGGCCGATGGCATTGGAGCCGCCACCCACGCAGGCACCGACGTGATGCGGCAGGCGGCCGTGGCGCTCCAGGAACTGGGCACGGGCCTCGCGACCGACGATGCTCTGGAAATCACGCACCATCATGGGGAAGGGGTGGGGGCCCACAACGGAGCCGATGGCGTAGAAATAATCCTGGGGGTTGTTCAGGTATTCCTCGAAGGCGCTGTCGACGGCCTCCTTGAGCGTGGCTGCACCCCGCGTCACGGGTACCAGCGTACAACCCAGGATGCGCATCTTGGTGACATTGGGGTGTTCCTTTTCAATGTCGACCTGCCCCATGTGGATTTCGCAGGGAATGCCCACCAGGGCGCATGCCGTCGCCAGGGCGACGCCGTGCTGGCCGGCGCCGGTTTCGGCAATCACCTTCTTCTTGCCCATGAAGCGGGCCAGCAGCGCCTCGCCCAGACAGTGGTTGATCTTGTGGGCGCCGGTATGATTGAGATCCTCGCGCTTGAGATGGATGCGGGCGCCGCCCAGCTGTTCGGAAAGGCGCCGGGCGTAGAAGATCGGGCTGGGCCGGCCGACGTAATCGGTGTACAGTTCATCCAGTTCGGCCTGAAAATCGGCCCTCTGGGTGATTTCGGCGTAGGCATCGGCAATGTCGTCCATCACCTGCTTGAGTGCGGGCGGAACGATTTGACCGCCGTAGGGGCCGAAGAAGCCGCCGGCGTCAGGCATGGGTGCGAAGTCGGGCAGAGTGCTCATGGTCGTCATGGTATGGATTTGGAAAAGTCAAGTGTAATTCATACGGGAGGAGAGCAGGAAAATGGACTTTCGCTACCTGTACACCAGCTTCGACGGGCGTATCGGCCGCAAGCATTTCTGGCTGAGCTTCGCGCTCATCTTCCTGGCGGCAATCATCGTGCTCACCGTGCTCGGCTTCCTGGCGCAAAGCCAGCCGGGGGTGGTCGGCGTACTGGGCCTGCTGATCAACCTGATCCTGCTGTACCCCATGGCGGCGCTGGGCGTGAAGCGCCTGCATGATCGCGGCAAGTCCGGGCGCTTGATGTGGGTCATTCTGGTGCCGGGGATACTGTCCCAGCTGGCGCAGACGCTGGGCCTGAGCGTCAGCGAGCAGGAAGTGGGCGGCCAGCTCATCCAGGTGCCCAATACGCTGGGCATGGGGCTCGCCCTGGTGGCTTTCATCGTCGCCCTGTGGGCGCTGGTCGAGCTGGGTTTCCGCAAAGGGACCAGTGGTGACAATGCCTACGGGCCGGATCCGCTGGCAACCCCCTGAGCAGCTGCGCGAGGCAGATCCGGAATGTGGAAACCGGCACTGGCGGTTGCCCTGGGCTCGGCAACGGGCGGCTTGCTGCGCTGGGGACTCGCGCTGCGGCTCAACGCCCTGTTTCCGGCGTTGCCGCCGGGCACTCTGGTCGCCAATCTTCTGGCGGCCTACATCGGCGGGGTCGCGATTGCCCTGTTGGCCCAGCTCGCCCACCTGTCGCCGGAGTGGCGCCTGTTCATCATCACCGGCTTCTGCGGCGGCCTGTCCACCTTCTCCACGTTCTCGGCTGAAATTGCCGGCCTGCTGCAACGCGAATGGTACTGGAGTGCCGCAGGCGCCATCACCGTACATGTGTCGGGTTCCGTCGCCATGACGCTGGCCGGTCTTGCGACGGTTGCCTGGCTGCGTCATGGCGCCTGATTGACAAGGCCTGCTGCGCCACCCTATATTGCCGACTGTCGGTGCTTGTTCGCCTCTTGTGGTGGACAACTGAAAAGGGAATCCGGTGCAAATCCGGAACTGCCCCGCAGCGGTAAGCAGAAACGAACGGTTTCATGAGCACTGGATCTCTGTATCCGGGAAGCGAAGCCTGGTAGGTGGGTCCCCTGGGCCCGGGTCTGCGAGTCCGAAGACCTGCCGGCACACCGGGCCTCAAGCCGCCCGGTGAGGGCGACGGCTTCCGCGGGGAAGGCACGTGGCAGGGCAGGATGACCCCATCTTGTCGTGTGCGTGCGGCATCGCAAGGCCGGCCCCTTGGCCCCGCGCGTGGGAGCGGGAAGCAGATCCGGAATCCGCCTCCGGCGGCTTCCCCGAAGAAGGGGTACTGGCAGGCACAGGGCCGTTCGTGCCGTCGCGCCTGCCGTTCAAGCATCATGCTCAAATCCATCATCAAGCGTGACGGCCGCGTCGAGCCGTTCATTCCATCGAAGCTGAATCAGTGGGGGCAGTGGGCCGTGCAGACCCTGGGGAACCAGGTCGACTGGCCTTCGGCCGTTCTGGAGACCATTGCCGGCCTGTCCGGGCAGGTCACATCGCGCCAGTTGCAGCTGCAGCTCATCAAGACCTGCCTGGACATGGACACCTGGTCCTGGAACCGCATGGCCGGGCGTCTGTACGCCACGCTGATCCGCAAGGATCTCTACGGCCGCGAGCGGCCCAGTGTGAAGGCGCTGCACGCACAACTGCAGGCCATGGGGACAATGGAGCATCTCGATTACTCCGACGAGGAGTACGCCCATATCGAGACCATCATCGACCATGAACGCGACTTCGGCTATGCGCATTATCAGCTGCACACCCATCTGACCAAGTACGCCATCAGCGATCGCGTGCGCGGCCGCCATTTCGAGACGCCGCAGTTCATCTACATGCGCATGGCCATGGCACTGGCCGAAGACCAGCCGCGCGCGCGCCGCATGCACGATGTCGAGCGTTTCTATGAACATCTGTCCATGAACCGCATCAATGCGCCCACGCCCAATCATGTGAATCTGGGAACGCCGCTGCGCGGCTATGCCAGTTGCTGCCTGTACACCACGGACGACAACGCGCGCTCTATTGCGGTGGGCAATCACATCGCCAACACCATGACCTACATGAGCGCCGGCATCGGTGCCCACATGCAGACGCGCTCCATCAATGACCCCGTGCGCGGCGGCATGATACGTCATCAGGGAAAACTGCCGTATTACCGTGCCCTGGTGGCCGAAGTGAAGGCCAATCTGCAAAATGGCCGGGGGGGTGCCTGCACGGCGTACTTCCCCATCTTCGACCCCGAGGTGGATGCGCTGCTGCGCCTGAAGAACCCCATGTCAACCGAGGATCGCAAGATCCGCGGCATGGATTACTCCTGGGGCGGCAATCGTTTCTTTGCGCGCAAGGTGGCGCGCAACGAGGATGTGTTTCTCTTCAACTGCCATACGGCGCCGGATCTCCAGGCCGCCCTGTACCGGGGGGATGAGGCCGCATTTGCCGAGATCTACACGCGCTATGAGCAGGACGCCGGTTTCGACAAGCAATGGGTGAGTGCACGCGAGCTGCTCATCACGGCCGTCAATGAGTGGAACGAGACCGGGCGTGTGTACGAGCACAATCTGACCGAGATGAACACCCACACACCGTTCCGGGAAGTCATCCATTCTTCCAACCTGTGCTCGGAGATTGCCCTGCCCACAGGCGCCTACAACCACATCCTGGAGCTGTACGCAGAGCACGACATCTCCTTTCTCGAGTTCGAGGATGAGCAGGGCCGTCGGCACCGGGTGCCGGGTGACGTGCTGCTGGACACGCAGCGGGGGCGTTTGCCGCCTTTCGCGCTCCGGGCGGGCGATGTGCTGGTGCAGGGTCGGGTGGCACGCATCCTGCGCTGGTCGTCGCCCGAGGTGGCCACCTGCAATCTGGCCGGTATCTGCGTGGACAACATCGAGTCCGACGCGCAGTACGAGGAAGTGGCCTATTACGCCTTGCTGATGATAGACAAGTGCATACACCTGTCGCATTACGAGTTGCCCCATGTGGGTTTCACTGCAAGGCAGCGCCTGAATGCCGGCGTCGGCATCCTGGGCCTGGCCCATCTGATGGCACGCGAGGGCCGGCGCTACACCACAACCGAAGGCAAGCAGTTCGTCCATGGCGTGGCCGAGCGCCACGCCTGGCATCTGATTCGCGCCAGCCTGCGCCTGGGGCGCGAGCTGGGCAATGCACCCTGGATGAGCCGTACGCGCTGGCCCGAAGGCTGGCTGCCCATGGATACGGCCAATGCCCAGGTGGACGCGATTGCGCCGTTTTCAAATCAGTACGACTGGGAGGCCTTGCGTGCCGAAATCATTGACAACGGCGGCATTCGCAACTCTGCACTGATCGCACATATGCCCACCGAGACCTCGGCCAATGCCTCGGGTACGACCAACGGCCTGTATCCCGTTCGCGAGCTCACGCTCATCAAGACGGATAACGAGCGCGTGAACTACTGGGCCGCGCCCGGGGGCGACACCCTGGGTGATGCCTATGAATCAGCCTGGGACATCCCGGCCCGCGACCTGTGTGAAGTCTATGCCATTGTCCAGAAATGGACCGACCAGGCCATTTCGGCCGACTTCTACCGGCGCGTGCTGGGCGATGCCACCATCAGCTCCACCGAAATGATCGAGGATTATCTGAACCGCGTGAAGCTTGGGCTCAAGACGAAATACTACATGAACCAGAAGACATCCAACGGGCTCGTTCAGTACTGCGATGTCTGCACCTTGTGAGAAAACATGCCATGACCGATACCGTCTTCAACTACGACAAGGACGATTACGCGCGCCAGCCCCTGTTTCTGGGGGAACGCCAGGGCCTGTTCGATACCGTTCACCGCATCTATCCCGAGATCTGGGCCCTGTACAAGGCCCAGAAGTCGCTGGACTGGGACGAGAACGAGTTCGACTACTCGTCGTGCAATGCCGACTTCAAGCAGGCCGATCGTGCCACCTATGACATGATGATCAAGACACTCGCCTGGCAATGGGAGGCCGACAGCGTGGCATCGCGGGCCATTGCACCGGTGCTGGCGCCTTTCATCAGCGCGTCCGAGCTCTGGGCCGCCTGGCAGCGGATTTCCGACAACGAGGTCATTCATGCGGCCACGTATTCTGAAATCGTGCGCAATTCCTTTGACGATCCCGGCGTCATCATTGACGAAATCCTGCGCGTGGAACAGGCGCATGAGCGGCTGGAGCGCGTGATCCGCGCCTTCGAGCAGGGCTACCGGGCCTCGCATGAGTACGCCCTGGGCCGGCGGGCAAATGATCAGGAGACCTACAACACGGTCTTCATGATGGTGATTGCCCTGTATTGCATGGAACGCATACAGTTCATGGCGTCGTTTGCCGTCACCTTTGCGATCTGCGATACGGGACAGTTCCAGCCCATTGGCAAGGCCATCCAGAAAATCGCCCAGGACGAGCTGGAAATCCATGCGGAGCTCGACCGCGTGGTCCTGCGCCATGAGCTGACAACCCCGCGTGGCCGGACCGCCTTTCGCCAGTGTCGCGATGACATCATCCTGCTGCTCGAAGAAGTGATCGACAGCGAGCTGCGCTGGGTGGACTATCTGTTCTCGGAAGGACGCGAGCTGGTGGGCATGACGGCCGACAGGCTTGCGGCGTGGACGCTGTACTGCGCGCGCGACGTCTATCAGACGCTGGGCCTGGCAAGCGGCCGATATGAGTTCCCGTCGTCCAATCCCCTGCGTTTCATGGAAAAGTGGCTCAATATCAGCAAGACCCAAGCCTCACCCCAGGAGCAGGATATTGCAGCGTACAAGGTGGGCGTGCTGCGACGCACCGACACCGACGTCATCTTTGATGCCGATTTCTGAATCCGGTCCCCGGTAAAGGGCATGTTGCACCTGAAAGAGAAAATTATTCCCCAACATGCCCGAATTGAACATGAATTTTCGAAATCTTTTCGCCGGGTTCATGGGTATCATGGTGTTTTGCCACACCCCGTCTTGAAAAGAGGAACAACGATGACCGCAACTCCCTGGTCCTTCCATGCTATCGATGTGATCGAAAGTGACTTCCGTCGCTCGGCCGATACCCATCTGCTGTCGCTGGACATGCCTTCGGCTCCCGATATCCGGCTTTATTTCAAGGATGAGTCCACGCATCCCACCGGAAGCCTGAAGCATCGTCTGGCCCGTTCCCTTTTCCTGTTCGGACTGTGCAACGGCTGGATCAAGAAAGGTACGACCATTGTCGAGGCCTCTTCGGGCAGCACGGCGGTATCGGAAGCCTATTTTGCACGCATGCTGGATCTGCCGTTCATTGCCGTGATGCCGCGCAGCACGTCGCGCCAGAAAGTGGCCGAGATCGAGTTCTATGGCGGCAAATGCCATTTTGTGGATGATCCCGTCACGGTGTACAGCGAGGCCAAGCGCCTGGCGCAGGAAACCAACGGCCACTACATGGACCAGTTCACCTATGCAGAACGGGCGACCGACTGGCGTGGCAACAACAATATTGCCGAGTCCATCTTTGACCAGATGGGCGCCGAGGAGCAGCCCATCCCGGACTGGATCGTGATCGGCGCCGGTACCGGCGGTACATCGGCCACCATAGGCCGTTACATCCGCTACAAGAAGCATGCGACGCGCCTGTGCGTGGTCGACCCGGAAAACTCGGTGTTCTTCGAGTACTACAAGTCCCGTCAGGAGAACGTGACCAGCGCCATAGGTTCGCGTATCGAAGGGATAGGGCGACCGCGTGTAGAGCCGTCGTTTATCCCTGATCTTGTCGATCACATGATACAGGTGCCCGATGTGGCTTCGCTGGCCGCCATGCGTTTTCTGGCCAAGCGTCTTGGACGCAAGTACGGGGGCTCCACAGGTACGGCGTTTTGCGGCGCCATGGCCCTGGCACGCGATCTGCACGCGCAGGGCAAGAAGGGCGCCATCGTGGTGATGGCCTGCGACGACGGCAACCGCTATCTGGACACCTACTATGACGACGCCTGGCTGGCAGGGAAAGGGCTGGACATTGGCCCGTCACTGGAGCGTCTGCAGGCGGCCTTCGACGAGCATTGCCAGTTCAGGGACTGCTGACGCCGCATCGTTCCACTGGCAGGACACTGCGTTGCTGCGGGCATGCTGGGCAAGGCGGATGCAACCGTTTAAGCTTGAGGCTTTTTGCCCGGAGGCCTCATGCAGTCCAGCTTGCAACCCAGCTCGCAACCCAGTCTGTCCATCATCATCTGCAGTACCCGGCCCGGGCGGGTCGGGCCTGCCGTCGCCCGCTGGTTTCACCAGTATGCCCGGGCGCACGCGCAGTTTGATGCCGCGATTGTCGATCTGGCCGATATCAATCTGCCGCTCTACGACGAGCCCGTGCACCCGCGCATGCAGCAGTATGAACATGCGCATACCCGGCGCTGGAGTACCCTCGTGGCCGCTTCGGATGCGTTCGCATTCGTGATGCCCGAATACAATTACAATCCGCCGCCCGCTTTTGCGAATGCCGTCAACTACGTCTATAACGAGTGGAACTACAAGGCGTGCGGATTCGTGAGCTACGGCGGGCTGTCCGGCGGAATGCGCGCGGTGCAGATGGCAAAGCAGCTCGCGACCACGGTGAAGATGATGCCCATGGTCGAAGGCGTGGCCATACCCATGGTGGGAAATCATCTGGACGAGGCGGGCGCGTTCAGCGCCAATGAGCTCATCGATCACTCTGCACAGGTCATGCTGGACGAAATGCTGCGCTGGACGACGGCGCTGACGCCGCTGCGTGCCTGAGGATGCCCTGAACAAGCCTTCACGGCTTTTTCGGGTTTCATTGCGGCTGAAAACTCGTTATTCTGTTCCGAGCTTCCCTAAGGCTAATCCCAGTTTCAGTTGGAGAAGATAATGATGTTCAAAGCAGGCTTGCGGATATTGGCGGGTGCGGTGCTGAGCGGTGCGCTCGGTGTTTCGGCGGCACAGGCCTATCCGGACAGCGCCGTGACGCTGATTACGCCTTTCCCGGCGGGTGGTGCAACGGATGTGCTGGCGCGCACGCTGGTGGAAACCATGGGTACGCATTTCGGCCAGACCCTGGTCGTGGACAATCGCCCCGGCGCCACCACCAATATTGGTGCCTCGCAGGCCACACGTGCCAAGCCGGATGGCTATACGCTGTTTCTGGCAACCAACTCCACCCTGGTCACCAATCGCTATCTTTACCAGAAGCTGCCTTACGATCCTGACGGTTTCGCACCCATCGGCATGATTGGTGTGGGTCCGATGGTCCTGCTGGCCAATCCGCAGCATGGTTTCAAGACGCTGGAGGATGTGGTTGCCAAGGCCAGGGCCAACCCCGGGGAACTGACGATTGCCTCCTTCGGCGCGGGCAGCTCGTCCCATCTGGCGGCCCAGTATCTGCAGCAGGTGGCGGGCATCGAGTTGCTGCACATTCCGTACAAGGGTTCCACCGAGGCCATGCCCCAGCTCATTGCGGGCGAGACGGATCTCTTCTTTGACATGGTGAGCACCGGCATGCCGCAGGTTGATGCCGGCAAGGTGGATGTGGTGGCGATCACCAGCCCGAAGCGCATGAGCGTGCTGCCCGACATCCCCACGGTGGCCGAGCAGGGCTATCCGGGCTTCGAGATGACGGCCTGGTTCACGCTGGTGGCGCCGCCGGCAACGCCTGAAAGCATCACCGATGTCGTCACGAAGGCGCTCGGCGACGCGCTGGCCGATGAGGGTCTGCGCGAGCGCATCGCCAAGATGGGCATCGAGCCGGCCGACGGTTCGCGCCAGGCCCTGCTCGATCAGATCGAGAAGGAAAAGCCCGTCATCCAGCGCCTGGTCAAGGAGGCCAACATCGCGGTTCAGTAAGTGCATTCAGGCATGATCTGCCTGTTCGAGGATCGTATCGCCGGCCGTGCCTTGCGGCTTGGCCGGCGGGTCGGGCGCTTTGCCGTGCACCGGCGCGAGGATCTGGCGCAGGCCTGGGAGGTCATCGCCGCAGCGCAGGCACGCGGGCAGTGGCTGGCGCTGCTGCTGGACTATGAGTTGGGCTGGTGGCTGGAGCCCGGTCTGGCGCGCCAGGTGTCCGACCGTTCCGCGCGTCCGCTGCTGACCGTGCTGATCCATGAAGATGCGCAGTGGCAGGCACCGCTGCCATTGCCCGATGACGGCGGCGCGTCGCTGGAGCAGCTGACCCGTGCATTGAATCCGCGTCCCGGCGTGACACAGGCTGACTATCTGCGCACCATAGGGGCTATCCAGGCGGGCATCGCTCGTGGCGATTACTACCAGATCAACTACACGCTGCCGCTTGCCCTGGACTGGCCCCGGGCCGGTGGTCATGATATCGCGCACTATCAGGCCCTGGCGAGCCGCCATCCCGTGGCCTATGCCGCCTGCATCCAGGATGGGGATCGGGCAGTGCTGTCACTGTCGCCCGAGCTGTTCCTGCAGCGCGAAGGCGGCGTGTTGCGCACCCGGCCGATGAAAGGCACGGCACCGCGATTTGCCGACCCGGATCGGGACCAGGCATCGGCACGCGCCCTTCAGGCAAGCGAGAAGAACCGCGCAGAAAACCTGATGATCGTGGATTTGCTGCGCAATGATCTGGGCCGTGTGGCCGCGCCGGGAAGCGTGCGTGTACGCTCGCTCTTCGATCTGGAGGCCTACCCGTCTGTCTGGACGCTGACTTCCAGCGTCGAGGCCAGGGCGCCGGATGCGCCTTTTTCCGAGATCCTGCAGGCACTGTTTCCCTGTGGTTCGGTGACGGGCGCACCCAAGATTGCCGCCATGCGGGCGATCCGCGCATTCGAGCAGCGCGATCGCGGTATCTACTGCGGCAGTGTCGGCTGGATGGCACCCGATGGCGATTTTTGTCTGAATGTGGCCATACGCACCATAGAGATCAATCGCGGCGTTGCCGCTTTCGGTGTGGGGGGTGGTATCGTCATCGATTCCGATGCCGCCGAGGAGTGGGAGGAATGCTGGTGGAAGGCCCGCGTGCTGCGCCCGAGCTGATAGAGACAATGTGTCTGGCGCAAGGGCGTATTGCCCTGTGGTCCCTGCATCTGGCGCGCCTGCGGCGCAGCGCGGCCGGTCTGGGTTATCCGCTGAACATGGCGGCGCTGCAGCAGGGCATGGACGCCGGCATTGCCCGCCTGGACCCGTCGGGCACCCACCATCTGCGTCTGCTGCTCGATGCTGACGGCGGCATTCATCTGGAATCCCGGCCGCTGGCGCCCACTGTCCAGCCCGTTCAGGTGGTGCTTGCTCCGGCACCACGCCTGGACGGGGATGCGGGCTGGCTGGCGCACAAGAGCACGCATCGCCCCTGGTACGAGGCGGCGCAGGCCTGGCTGCAGGCGCACCCGGCGGTGTTCGACATGGTTTTTCTCGATAATGACGGCGGGCTCACGGAAGGCAGTCGCAGCAATGTCTACGTGAGCCCTGATGGGGTCCGCTGGCTGACGCCGCCCCTGTCGGCCGGTGTTCTGCCCGGTGTGCAGCGTCAGGCCTTGCTGGATGCGGGGCGGGTGGAGGAAGCCGCACTGGACGCAGAAGACCTGCGCCGTGCGCGCGCCCTGCGGGTGTCCAATGCCTTGCGCGGCTGGCTGGATGCGCGCCTGGTGAGCGCCCCTTAAAGCACTTGCGTCTGAGAATCATTCTCGTTTACACTCAAGCGCGATGACATAGAACTTCCCCCAATCTTCCTGGTGTCTGCCTCATGAAACTCCTGCCCAAATTGCTGGCCGCCGCGGCCGGTCTGACGCTGGCTTCGTCCTGTTTTTCCTTCGAGTTGCAACATGCCGACGGCACGCTGAACCTGGAGCAGCAGCCCCGGCGTATCGTCAGTTTCGACCTTGGTCATCTGGACACCCTCAACACGCTGGGCATCGATGTCGTCGGTGTGCCCAGGTCGGTCTATTCAGGTACGCTGGCGCGTTTTTCCGACGCACCGGTCATGGGCACGCTGTTCGAGCCCGACTACGCGGCGCTGGCGCAGCAGGCCCCCGATCTGATCATTGCCGGGCGCCGTTCCCTGCCCGCGATGCCCAGGCTGGGTGCCATGGCACCGACCGTCAGTTTCGCGCATGATGACGCGCACTTCATGCGGTCAGTCGAGGCATCCGTGACCGCGATCGGGCAGGCCTGGGAGCGTCAGGCACAGGCGCAGTCTGCGCTGGATGCGCTGACGCAGGCGGTTGATGCCCTGCGCACCATCAACCGGGGCAAGACCGGTGCCTTGCTGTTCATCATCAACGACCACGTGATTCCCCACGCACCCGGCGATCGTTTCGGCTATGTGCATGAGTTCAGCGGCCTGGCCCCGGTGCTGCCTGCACGACAGCCCGGAGAGCTGGGGCAGCCGCGACCCGGGGCAGGCACACCCGAGGCCGAGGCGGCGGCGCGCAAGCGGGCCGATGAAGTGGCCGCCATTGCCGCAGCCGACCCCGACTGGCTGGTGATCCTGGATCGCGGTGCCATCAATGATGGCGAAAAGACCGCCGCTGCGACGCTGGCCCGTCACCCGGTGTTGAGCCGGACACGGGCGGTTCGGGAGGGCAAGGTCTATTATGCGGATCCCAATGCCTGGTATGTCGTCACCGGCGGGGTGAGCAATCTCACGGCCATCGCGCGTGACATGGCCACGGCAATGCAGGACTAGATTTTTGAATCAGCCTGCAGGCCGCGCTTCTCAAACCAGTGATGAGCATAGGGATTGTCGTTGTAGGCGGCAATCTCGACATAGCCGTTGCGCTGGTAAAAGCGTCGGGCCTCGATGAGCGCGCGGTGGGTGTCCAGCTGCAGGACATCCACACCGGCGTCGCGGGCCCGGGCCTCAGCCTCTTGCAGCAGGCGTTTCCCCAGGCCGGTGCCGCGCGCATCCGGTGCCACCCACATACGCTTGATCTCTCCCCGGCCTTTGCCGGTGATCTTGAGCGCGATACAGCCCGCCGGCCGGCCGGCCCCGAGGGCCAGCAGGAAGCAGCCCCGGGGTGGCATCAGCTCGTCGGGATCGGCTGAAACACTGAGCGCAGGGTCAAAGCCTTCTTCGAAGCGCTGCCGCAGTTCGGCGAAGTAGGCCTGGATGCACGTCTGTGCCTCGGGGCTGTCCGGGTTCGCAGCCACGATTTCGATGGCGTCCTCAGCAGTACCGGCAAGGCTGCTGCCACGCTCGACAAGCTGTGGGATCAGTACGTGATCAGGCTGTTTTCGGGCGTGTTGCACTTCATCGCCGGGATGGAGCTGGTCGAGCAGCAGGGATGCGGCGGTTGTTGCCATGTCCTGTACCGGCAGGCGAATCGTGCTGAGGCCCGGCCCCCAGAGTGCAAACCATGTCGGGTCGTGATATCCGGCCAGTGCCAGATCACCCGGCACGCGGATGCCCCGTTGCTGGATGACGGCAAGCACGCCCAGCATGGGCTGGGAGCTGGCCACCATGACGGCCGTGGGCGGCCGGGCCAGATCGAGCAGGTGTGCCATGGCGGTGGCGCCAAAGCATGCTCGCGGCGGCCCCTGGTGGATGAGGTCCTCATCCGCCGTCAGCCCGGCTTCGGCCATGGCTTCGCGATAACCGGTCTCGCGTGCGCGGCCCGTGCTCAGGGCGACATGACCGGTGATGAGGCCGACGCGCCGGTGTCCCTGCGCAATCAGGTGGCGGGTGGCCAGCAGGGCGCCATGCTGCTCATCGATGAGCACTGCAGTGGCGGGCAGGGCGGGATGCCGGCGCAGAAGCTGTACACAGGGGATGGCCGCCAGCAGGGCGATGGATTCACGGCAGGGGTGCGCACTGGGGGCGATGATGATGCCGGCGACGCGCGCTTCACGAAGGCTCTGGATGTGCTTGAGCTCCGTGTCGGCCTGATCCTCGGAGCTCGCCAGGACGAGCTTGTAGCCATGGGCCAGAAAGCGCGCCGCCAGCACGGTGGTGGTGGTGCTGTAGAAATCGTTCTGGATATCGGGAAAGACAACACCGATGAGCTCGCTGCGCGTGCGGCGCAACATGCGCGCGCCTGAATTGGGAATGTAGCCCAGTGCCTGTGCGGCCTGTTTCACCCGGTCGCGGGTTCCGGCCCTGACGCCCGGCATGTCACGCAGGGCGCGCGAAACCGTGGGGTGAGACAGGCCCAGATGTTTGGCGATGTCCTTGATCGTGATTTCGCCGCTGCGCTCCGGTCCTTTCTTCATGTGTCGGCGAGGGCCCCGTCCCAGATCCGGGCGATCTCGGCAAGCCGGGGCGGTGGTGTCAGGATGAGCGGGCGCGCCACACGGCGCACGAGTGCCTTGTCCGCTTCCCGTGTCACGTATTCTATGGGCGACTTGCCGTCGATACGTGCCAGGAAAAGGCCTGGCAGCAGTGCCGCCGCCCGGCTTTCCAGTGCCTGCGGTGCTTCCCAGTCCACCCGTTGCAGATAGGCCTGCGTGAAATCGGCGAAGCAGTGCAGGTAGTCCCGGCGCCGGTCGCGGTGCACCAGGCATTTGAGCAGGAAGTGGTTCAGACAGAAGGCAAGGTCGAAGGCGGGGTCTCCGAACCAGGCGCATTCCGCATCCAGAAAAATGGGCGACTGTGGGCCGGCCAGAATGTTCTTCGGGCTGATATCACCGTGAACCAGGGCCAGCCGCGTGGCCAGGGTACGCTCGACCAGCGCCTGCAGCGTGGGCGCCAGATCGGGGTGCGCCTCGCCGGTCGCGACAAGATAGGGCTCCAGGCGGATGGGATAGAAAATGTCGCTGCTCTGGAATTGGGGTGCACATTCCGGATCGTGCGCCGAGGCCGAATGCAGCTGGCCCAGCAGGTCCGCCACAGTATGCGCCATGCGCGGATCGATCCGGCCTTCCAGCAGTTGCTGCTTCCAGACGGGGTGTGAATCCACGTCCAGATACGCCATGGCCAGGATGCCCTGCTCCGCATCATGGGCGATGGGGCGCGGTACGGCCTGGGGCAGACGGGCGGCGGCAAAGCACAGCCAGGCCCACTCATAGGCGTTGCGCGTGATGGGCGCAAGCCACTCGCGCGCCACTTTCAGCTGCGGCAGGGCACGCTTGACGCATAGCGTCTGCCCCGGAAGGCATACACGCCAGATGTCGGAGGATACGCCGCCGGTGAGTGCCGTCCATTGGGCCGGTGTCTGCGCATCGGCCAACCCCTGGGTGACCAGAAACTCCTCCAGGGCACGATCGGGCCGGGCAACGGTGTCGCTGCTCATGGCGTCCGCCCCGCAAGCGCCTGTATGCCGGCATAGGGGATGTCGTCAGCCATTTCGATGCGCAGCAACTGGTTGTACTTGCCCACCGTGCTGGACGTGCGCAGGGAGCCGATCTTGATCTGCCCGGCGGCGGTACCGACTGCCAGATCGGCGATGAAGGGATCCTCGGTTTCCCCCGAACGCGCTGAAATGATGGTGGCGTAGCCCGCCCGGCGTGCCTGCGCAATGACGTCCAGCGTACCGCTGAGTGTCCCGTTCTGGTTCATCTTCACCAGCACGCCGTTGCCGATATGCCCGTTGATACCCCGCTCGATGCGCTCTGCATTGGTACTGAACAGGTCGTCGCCCACCAGCTGTACCTTGCGTCCCAGTTGTGTGCTGAGCGCCGTCCAGCCTTCCCAATCCTCCTCGTCCAGCCCGTCTTCGATGGAGACCACGGGGTAGTCGGCCACCCATTGCGCCATCATGGCGATCATGCCGTCTGTGTCCAGCTGTTTGCCCTGCCGGCGCAGATCATAGGCGCTGGCCCGGTTGCAAAGCATGCTGGCAGCCACGTCGATGGCGATCACCATGTCTTCGCCCGGGCGCAGGCCGGCCGCTTCTATGCTCCTCATCATCAGGTCCAGCGCCTGGCTTGCGCTCTTGCAGCCGGGGCTCAGGCCGCCTTCATCCGCCAGCAGTGTGGGCAAGCCCACCTGCGCGCACAGCGTGGCCGCTGCATTGCGCACCCGTGAAAGCTGATGGATGGCATCGGCCATGCTGGCGGCCCTGACCGGGATTGCGAGAAAATCCTGCACATCCATGCCGTGGCGGGCATGCATGCCGCCGCTGAGGATGTTGACCATGGGCAGGGGCAGGCAGATATTGTCCTGGCCCGCCAGTTCGGCGATGCGCACATGCAGATCCTGCTCACAGGCCACGGCGCCGGCCCGGCACACGGCAAGCGATGTTCCCAGAATGGCGTTGGCACCCAGCCGCGCAAGCTGGGCTGTGCCATCCAGGCGCCGCAGGCAATCATCGATACTTCGTTGATCCCGGGCATCGCGGCCTTCAAGACCGGCGGCAATCTCGGTATTTACATGATGCACGGCCTTTCCGACACCCAGGCCGTCATAACGCTCGGGATCACCATCGCGCAGTTCATGTGCCTCCGCCTGGCCGGTGGAGGCACCCGACGGCACGGCCGCACGCCCCAGGCTGCCATCCGCCAGCTGAACGTCAACCTCCACAGTAGGCCGGCCGCGTGAATCCAGGATCTCGCGCGCCTGGACATGGGTGATGGTGGTCTGGGTCATGGAATCTGCCTGAAAGAAGGTGCAAGGATTCGGATTGTGTCAGAATCCTAGCATGTTCTGCACACGTGTGCATTTTAATTTATTCAGGAATATTGTTTGCATCCTGCAGCCATATGAGCTGTGAGCGATTGTGCTTGCCGTTGGTTGAAGACAGGCGTAATGTAACGAAATCAACGTCCTGGGCCAAGGTGGTCCGAAGGAGGCGGCATGGTCGAATCACTGGAGCGCGGGCGCACGCGGGTGCGCGGTTTCGACGACGCAGAGATGGATTTCCAGCTGATGCGCCAATTGGGTTCCACGCGCTATGGCGGCGCTTCGGTGGGCGAGGCGCTGGCATTGGCAGCACGCATTGCGGATGCCGACCCGGCAGCCTGGGTGGAAGCTTTTTCTGCGGCGGGCCGTCGCCAGCAGGCCGATGCGGCTGTGCGTGCCGCCCGGGGACATCGCATCAGCGCACGCGACCAGTATCTGCTGGCCTCCAACAGCTTTCGCGCGGCCGAGTACTATGCGCCGATCAGCAACCTGCAGCATCGCGAGCTGGGTCTGGCCAGCCGCCATGCCTTCCTGGCGTCCATGGCATGCACCGATATCGCGTGCGAACAATGGTGGTTCAGTCTGGATGGCCTGCGCCTGCCTGCCTACTATCTTCACCGCGCGGACAACACCGGCGAGCGGGTGCTGATGATCCTCAGCGGTTACGACGGCACGCTGGAGGAAAGCTGGATCGTCTATGGTACCGCGGCCATGGAGCGGGGCTGGGACGTGGTCCTGTTCACCGGCCCCGGCCAGATGGACACCTGGCGCTTCAACGGGCAGAGTCATTTCCGTCCTGATTTCGAGGTGGTGGGGCGGATGGTGGTGGATCGTATCCGCAGCCTGCCTGGGCATGAGTCCGTACGTCCGGCGCTGATGGGCATCAGTTTCGGCGGCTATTTCTCGGTGCGCATTGCCGTGCATGAGCCGCGTCTGGGTGCGCTCATTCCGAACTCACCCATCCCCGACCTGCACGCCTACATGACATCGTTCATCGGCCTCGATCCGGCCGATCTGCCGGATGAGGAGGACTTCGGCCCGGACGACCTGCCGCATATTCCGGAGGCCGTCATGGATGCCCAGAAACGTGCCATGGCCGGCAATCTCATGCTGCGATTCGGTCGCTCGCGTTTCAGCGATACCTATCGTTTCCTGCGTGAGTTCAGCGTCGGCGATGCGGATCTGGCACGCATACGGTGCCCCTGCCTCGCCCTGGTCGGCGAAGGCGAAGGCGCCAACCCTCTGGCGCAATCCCGCCGCTTTGTCGAAAAGGTCGGCGGGCCGGCGAGCCAATTCATATTCACTGCAGAGCAGGGCGCGGACGGCCATTGCCAGAGCGCAAACCCGGCCTTTTCCGCTGCCGTGTCCATGGACTGGCTGGATGAGGTGCTGCCGGCCTGATCCCACGCCTGATTTTGATGGCGTCTGGAAGGAAGCCCTTCAAAGTTGGTTGCCGGAGTGCATGAGCCTGTTCTGGCCGGCTATCCATGCCCGCATCGACTGGTCCGTGCCGCCCGCCTTCCTGCACCAGGAGTTGCAGCGCCTGCACCAGGTTGCTCGCCATGGCGCCCGACGCACGGATCTGCTCGTGCGCTTGCGGCTGTGTGACGGCACGATGGCGCTGCTACTCGTGCATCTGGAAATCCAGGCCGGCCGTGTGGGTGTCGTGTTTTGCCGGCGCATGTTTCACTATCGCATCATGCTTTGCGGCAAGTATCCTGAGCAGCCGATACTGTCAGTCGATTCCAATCCGTAGATGAGTCTGAACTTGTTGGCTAGCAGCCTGTGTTGATGTGTACAGCCGCCGCCCTGTGGGTAGGCGGTGGGTAACGCGTCAAGCGTTATCCACGGGCTATCCATA